>UMEZ01028128.1_pt1 | contig 47555 bp, 33 predicted proteins | sample 1964841 | NCBI WGS metagenome assembly UMEZ01 (sample SAMEA4836029, study PRJEB28245) | human gut metagenome | biome: gut microbiome; material: fecal sample | place: Denmark | collected 2008 | reverse complement strand
TGCGAATGGTTATCACAAATAATATTATTTGAAATATTAAAATTACTATATATGTAATCAGTAGGAACAGCTTGCTTCCAATTTGAATCTTATACTTTGTTCTCGCTTTCTTATAGAAAAACACGCAGCAAATCGTTGTTGCAATAATATGTATTATTCCAATTATCAAAATCAGCCAATGCAATCTTATATTTTGAAACTTATTATCATATCCAGTCAGATCAAACCATATTACAATGAACCATGCAAGTAAGTCATTTACTAAATACGCAATAATAACAATTTTTTCAAAGAGTATTTTCATCAACACCGGTAATACTAATACAGGAAATATATCGGAAATTGTATTGGAGGTTTTTATCATGAGAAATTTTATCTTATCGTGTGAATCGACAACGGATCTGTCATATTCTTATCTGAATGAACGGGAAATTGCGGTCATTCCTTATACTTACATCATTCATGAACATGTATACGAGGATAACATGGAACGAAATCCAGATCTGATGCCGAAGTATTATAAGATGTTGGAAAAAGGGCTGCTGCCTACAACCTCCCAGATCAACGAAGCTTCCTATTATGATTTCTTTGAAGGACTGATACGGAATGGTGATGTGCTTCATATCACATTCAGCTCCGCCTTAAGCGGATCGGCAAATAATGCCTATCGTGCGGCGGCAGCAATAAAAAAGAACTATCCGGGAAAGCAGCTGCAGGTCATTGATTCTCTCTGCGGTGCAGGAGGGTATGGATTGTTAACGGACTACGTTGCCGATATGCGGGATGAAGGTCTTTCATTGGCAACAGCTGCCGACTGGATCATGAAGCATCGTACCTGTATCCATCATCAGTTTTTTACAACCGATCTCACCTTTCTGCACCATAGCGGACGGATCAGCGGCGCTGCTTCCCATATCGCATCGATCCTGAACATTCATCCTCTGATCCGGCTGGATCAGAACGGAATGGCAGATGCCTATACAAAAGTCCGTGGCAAGAAGCGCGCCGTAAGAGAGGTGATCTCTGAGATGGAATACTACGCAGAAAACGGGACAGACTACAATGGAAAATGCTTCATCTCCCATGCTGCCTGCCCCGAGCTTGCTTATCTGTTAAAGAACTCCGTCCTACAGACATTTCCGAATGTCACCCATCCGGTACGCATCTTAAATGCCGGTACAATTACCGCATCCCACTGCGGTCCCGGCGCTGCCGGACTGTTCTTTCTCGGGCGCGAACGCCCGTATTAATTTAATATTCATCCGGTACAAGTACCTTTTCAATCTCTGCGATATAGTATCTGTGATAATCCTTATCCGGATATACCTTTGCTCCTTCCTCAGGATCAGCAAAGGTAGCAGGATCAATATCTCCTTCGCACATTTTTCTGCAAATGAGTGTAATGCCTGCCTCCTTGATAACCGGAACATCACCACAGAAATCAAGGGTGATCCCTGCTCCTGCAAATTTATCCGCTACATCCTTACCGGATGTTCTTCCGCAATAAGTCAGTGCCTTTCTGTACTCTTCCGGAAGCACACAAACGGAAAATTCCTTCTGTTCATCGATAAACTGCTTTGTATATCTCTGTGGGCGGATATAAATCGTTATAACAGGCTTTGACCAGAATTCACCAAAGGAACCCCAGCTTACTGTCATCGTATTTGCCTTTTCATGATCTCCTGCAGTTACAAGTGCCCACTTTTTGTTGATCATTTCGATCAGATTTCCTTTTAATTCCTCTGCATTAATTTCTTTCATCTTGATAATACCTCACTTTTCTGATTACTCAATTCCTGAAGTGTTTACTGTAACAGAAATACATCCTGATACAATAATGAGGCACTGATCATTCTCAATGCCTCATTGCAAAATCGTATGGTACACTGGTATTACCAGCTGGTTTTTGGCTCATTATACCATCCGCTTTTGTTTTGTCAACCAACAGCTTTTCAGAAACAAATCGTTTTTTATTACTTTTTAACACAGGTTTTATAATATATGAAATTATTGTCAACCTTATGCTTTTCTTTTTTTATTTTATTCAGATATCAAATACTATAACTTTATTTTTTTATAGTGATCGGTCTGTTTTCAGATCAAACACACCCTGTCCATATCGTTTAAACTGCATCATCATCTCATGTGTCAGACTCAGATGTTCTCCATAGTCCGGGATCTGCTCGCGCTCTACCCATTCACCGCTTGCAAGTTCTTCATGATCGATGGTCAATTCCGGTCCATGCTCATCTGACTTTTTTCTGTCTGCCTGACAGAAGAATCCCATCAGCAGATTGCTGTCAAATCCCCACGGTTGTGATTTGTAATACCGGATATTCTTAACCGGTATTCCGACTTCCTCCATCACCTCACGCCGAACCGTTTCCTCTACCGTCTCACCTATTTCCGTAAAGCCGGCGATCAGGGCGTATCGTTTATACTCTCTTGCAGCGTAAGTTGTAAGAATGATGCGATTGCCATCTGTCACTCCGACAATTACTGCCGGTGCGATCACTGGGAAGATCAGATGTCCGCATGACGGACAACGGAGCATCCGTTCTTTCTCATCCGGGAGCACAGGCATTCCGCAGGCTCCACAATAGCGGTTCATCGAATACCACAGATACAGATGCCATCCGGTTGCCGCCGCAAGCACTTCTGCCTTTGGCTTGCAGCTTCTGGTCTTATACATGCTCCGGTATTCATAACCCGGAATCTCCAGACGCTCTCCCCAATTTACATCAGTTGCTCCATTCGCTGATCTTTCAGCATAATAAGGCTCTGTTGTCCGGACAAGATCCTGCGGTCGATACAAAAAATACTGTCTGTCATCGATCACAAACAGGTATGTCAGATTATCCTGCCATGATGCATCCTGCGTGACCGTATCATTTATTCCTATATAGCTTTTATATTCCGAGACAGTGAGCCAGACCAGCTCATGCTCATCCTCTACCTTTTTGGCAAGGATCAGTTTCTCGGAAAATGCAAGGATCGCATCATCATTCTTCGGCGGTTTTCGATATGCATATTCATTATGAAACCGTTTTGGTTCTATATCCTGTATCATCTTCCTATACCAGACAGGCTGTCTGATACGATATGAAAACATCTGTATTATCAGTGCTTTTATATGCGGATCAGCCAGCCTGTTTCTTTCTTTTTGAATTTATACCATGAATCATTTCTGTCGACACTGTCGTTTTGATTCATGTATGGACACAGCTTTGCGTCTCTGTTATTACTTCTTTAACTGAGCCAGACGTTCTTCAACCTGGGCTTTCATTTCTGTATATTTTGCAAGCTTGGCTTTTTCTTCTTCTACCTTAGCAGCCGGTGCTTTATCTACAAATTTAGGATTTGCAAGCATACCGGATGCACGCTTGATCTCGCCGGTCAGACGACCGGATTCTTTCTCCAGACGCTCGATCTCTTTGTCGATATCAACCAGCTCTGCAAGCGGAATATAGAGTGCGGCATCATGTATCAGGGTAGATACTGCATTCTCATCAATACCATTCTTGCTATCCTGAATGAATACCTCACTTGCATATCCAAGTGTTGCAAAGAAATTCTTTGATGCTTCAAATATATCACGGATCTCACTCTTAGCAGATACAACATATACAGTTGCTTTCTTGCTTGGCGGTACATTCATACCGGTACGCAGATTACGGATTGCACGAACCGCAGCCTTGATCGTATCAACTGCATTTTCATCCTGCTTGAAACTCCACTCCTCTTTATATACAGGCCAGTCAGAGATCATAATAGATTCTTCCTCATCCTGAATGTTACAGAAGATCTCCTCCGTGATAAACGGCATATATGGATGTAATAATTTCAATGCCCGGATCAGAACGGTCTTTAATGTCCAGAGGGCTGCTGCCTTTGTCTCGTCTGCATCATTGTAAAGTCTTGGCTTAACCATTTCGATATACCAGTCACAGAATTCTTCCCATATGAAGTCATATACCTTGGAAACTGCGATACCCAACTCGTATTTCTCCATGTTATCTGTCATCTCAACTGCCAGATCATTGACCTTAGATAAGATCCAGCGGTCAGCGATCGTAAGATCAGATAATTTTACATTTGAGAAATCAGCCTTTTCCATATTCATCATAATGAATCTGGATGCATTCCAGATCTTATTTGCAAAGTTTCTGGAATTCTCTACACGCTCCCAATAGAAACGCATATCATTTCCCGGTGCATTACCTGTGATCAATGTCAGACGAAGGGCATCTGCACCATATTTATCAATAACCTCAAGCGGATCGATACCGTTTCCAAGAGACTTACTCATCTTCCGTCCCTGATCGTCACGAACCAATCCGTGGATCAGAACATGCTTAAATGGGCTCTTTCCTGTCTGCTCCAGTGCTGAGAATACCATACGGATAACCCAGAAGAAGATGATATCGTATCCGGTTACAAGTACGTCAGTCGGATAGAAATATTCATATTCCGGTGTCTTCTTTGGCCAGCCAAGTGTTGAGAATGGCCAGAGTGCGGATGAGAACCATGTATCCAGTGTATCTTCATCCTGTGTCAGATGTGTGCATCCACATTTCGGACATACCGTCGGAACTTCTCTGGAAACGATCGTCTCATGACACTCATCACAGTAATAAGCCGGAATTCTGTGTCCCCACCAAAGCTGACGGGAGATACACCAGTCGCGGATATTTTCAAGCCAGTGGATGTATGTCTTATCAAACTGCTCCGGTACAAATTCCAGCTCATCTGTCTTGATCAGGTCAAGAGCTGCCTGGCCCATTTCCTTCATACGGACAAACCACTGTGGCTTGATCATTGGCTCTACCGTTGTCTTACATCTGTCATGTGTTCCTACGTTATGTGTGTGTGGTACAACCTTTACAAGAAGACCTTCTTTTTCCAGATCTGCTACCATTGCTTTTCTTGCTTCATAACGATCCATGCCTGCGTATTTGCCGCCCTTCTCGTTGATCGTAGCATCATCGTTTAAAATATTGATTTCTTCCAGATTGTGTCTCTTACCTACTTCGAAGTCGTTCGGATCATGTGCAGGTGTAATCTTTACACAGCCTGTTCCGAATTCCATATCTACATATTCATCTGCGATAACAGGAATCTCTCTGTCTGTTAAAGGAAGCTTCAGCATCTTACCGATGATATCCTTATAACGCTCATCCTTTGGATTTACAGCAACTGCCGTATCACCAAGCAGGGTTTCCGGTCTGGTCGTTGCAATCTCTACATATCTTCCTTCTTCTCCAACGATCGGATAATTGATATGCCAGAAATGTCCTTCCTGTTCTACATGCTCTACCTCTGCGTCCGAAATGGATGTCTTACATACAGGACACCAGTTGATGATCCTGGAACCTTTGTAGATATATCCCTTTTCATAGAGATTAACAAATACTTCCTTAACTGCTTCTGAACATCCCTCGTCCATTGTAAAACGCTCTCTGTCCCAGTCAGCAGATGAACCCAGCTTCTTTAACTGATTTACGATTCTTCCGCCGTATTCTTCTTTCCATTTCCAGGCATGCTGTAAGAAAGCCTCTCTGCCGATCTCCTTCTTATCAATGCCTTCTGCCTTTAATTTCTCTGTTACCTTTACCTCTGTAGCGATCGCTGCATGGTCTGTACCCGGCTGCCATAATGCACTGTAGCCCTGCATTCTTTTGAAACGAATGAGGATATCCTGCATCGTATTGTCCAGGGCATGACCCATATGAAGCTGTCCGGTTACATTTGGAGGCGGCATAACGATCGTAAATGGTTTCTTACTGCGATCTACCTCTGCATGAAAATATTTCTTATCTTCCCATTTTCTGTACAGCCTGTCTTCTATGTCGGCCGGATTGTATGTCTTTTCCAGTTCTTTCATCTGTTCCATCCTTTCTGTTTTTATAGCATCTTTAGTGGAGCGTTTTTCCTTTACAGAATCAATCTTCTTACATAGAAAAAGCCCTTTGAAACATCTCTGTTCCAAAGGGCGTATCTTACGCGTTACCACCTTAATTTATCACTCATCTTATTCTGTAACGGGAACGACCCGGCGCATCCTACTGAACATTTCGGATGTGCTGCTCCAAAGCTACCTTCCCACAAATTTCCTCGAAAGACCTTTCAGCCTGTGGATCTTCCTCTCTGGCAGTTCTTTTATGGTACTCCTCTTTTTCCTTGCATTTATGCTGTTAAACTAAATCTCATAGTACAACAGAAGTCTTTCCAGTGTCAAGCGGTTTTAAACGTAATCTTGCTATTTTTCATACATCAATACTCTTTCCCACGGCATAAGTGTCGCTCCATCATCCTCCGGGAAACATGCACTCATCTGATCCGATATCACCTTTAACTTTTTCCGTATTCTTTCATAGCTAAAGAATCCATTATCATTCTGCTGATCCGTCATGGCATATTCAAATACTCTCGCACGGTCTTCATTTGGAAAGCTTTTTGAGTAGGTATCAATAAATGCAATCTCTGACGCATCACCGGATGAAAATGCAACATAGGTATTGTCATAGCTATTTTCATTTGCAATATAATCGTAATCATAATCGAATCCATCCGGGTTGCACTCCGACCAAATTCCTTCATCAAACCAACAGTCGGTGTAATTCATATGGTTCTCGATCGCATGGAAGATCTCGTGGTGGATCGTGCTGATATAGGAGGACTGATCATTGATATCAATAACCAGAAATGTGTCATTCTCCAGAGTATTCTGAACTCCGGCAGCTGTTGTAAGTGCCGTTTCATCTGTTCCTATGATCGCACCTGCCAGATAGATCTTTAATATGCTTCCATATCCATCATCCAGATTTTTCAACATCCGATCCGGATATTTCTTCAACTCATTCTTCAGAACTTCCAATGACTGAGCAGTCAGAAGTGCATTGTCTGATGCCTCATAACGGTAGATATCCTTGCTGCACTCCGACACTTCATCAAATATATGTATCTCTACACCATTTTGATCTCCGATATCCTTTGCCTGCTGCCGCAGCTCCTGCTTCAGCTCATCAGACGGATGATCCAGATAACTCCATGGATAACGGTAGACTCTGGAATCACCGGAAATGCTGCGTGCATCGTTCAGATCCCATATGTATACTTCCGGTGTGAGTCCGCTCGTTGAAAATACAAAGAAGTTGTATGTATCTATATAAGTACCTTGATCGATATAGATATAATTTGTTTCATCAAACGGAAATGTTACTGCAAGTCTGCTTTCACATTTACCGGTATCCACATTATAGATCCGGAACTGCAGCTTCTGTGTATTCGTCTCCTGCGACTGGCTGGAACTGCCATACATAGCCAGACCATGTTCTACATCGCAGCCAACCTGAAAATCACCTGTATTATCTGGGAACAAAATACCCGCTTCTTCCCCGGAAGTTTCTCCATACACCTGATAGACCTGACCATCCGCATATACCGATGCGTAGTACTTATCCCCACTTCCTTCAAATTGCACGATATCATAATCACCGGTTTCTTTTATATCTTCACCGGTCACACTATAACATCTGACCTCCACACGTTCTGCCGTATTATCATATGCCGACACCACCAGATACTCCGGTTCTTCCGCATATCCTAGCAGCGTTGTATCTTTTCCTTCTCCTGAATATGCCGGACACACCTCTGACTCTTCCCCTGACCGCAGATCATATTCATAGATCTGTCCATCCTCTGCATTTGTATAGAAGAAGCCGGTGAGATCCTTTGACATCAGATAACTGTCCGGTGTCCCTTTTTCGATTGGCATAACAGACTCATTATCCAACAAGGATCCATAACGGATCAGCTCTTTGTTGCCTTTATCATAGAGAACCACCTCATCGGTTCCATTTGAAAATACATCTGATGCATATGTATCCTTCGGGCAGCTTACAACCGCTTTCTGCCTGAGATCCGCCAGATCATATAGTGCCAGATAACCGTCTTCTCCTACGCCATACTGGATTCCAAGGGCATCCCCAAAAGCAAACATCTTATTGATGTAAATATTATCTTCCTCTACTTTCATATCCAGTTGATACAGATTCGTATATCCGGATACCTTTGCCTGCTTGTAGTATTCCCCCGAGACGATCGATTTCCACTCTTCTTCTGTGGTCGGTTCTTCGGTTGTCGTCTGTGAGCCATCTGCCTTGTCAGTATTTTCTTCTGTCAGATACCCGGAAGTTGTTCCCCCATTCTGATCCCCACCTGTCACCTGACAGCCTGTTATCTGTCCAAGTGTCATGCTGATAACCAGCACTCCTGCCAGCCATCTGCCGATACCTTCCCTGTAATTTCTTCTCATATATGCACCCCATTTCTATGCCATTATAATACCCCTAATTTATTTCCACTTTTTAACAGAATATCATATATTAATTTCCTTGTAACTAATAAAAACCATCAAAATGATGGTTTTTAAGCACTGTTTCGCCATCATTTTAATGGTTTTATATGTTGATCAATTATTCAAAGCATTATCCCAGGATCACTGCCTGCCCGGAGCTTAACCGTATACGGTTGCCATTTAAGCATACGTCATTCTTATTATCTAACAAAACGTGAAGCTTCGGCTGCTCATTTGCAGTCAGCAGATCAACCGTGATATCTTCTCTGCTGTAATTCGTTATAATGTAAACGGTCTGGTCTTCCGTCTTTCTTGCATATGCAAATATTCCATCCTTCTCCACAAACATTGGAACGACCTTGCCATAGGTAAATACTTCTTTGTAGTCCTCGGACTTACGAAGTGCGATCAGCTTCTGGTAATAGTACCATACTGAATCTTCCCTGCCAAGCTGTTCTTTTACATTGATCTCTTTATAATTTGGATTTACAAAGAGCCATGGTGTTCCGGTTGTAAATCCTGCCTGTGCAGAATCATCCCACTGCATTGGTGTTCTGGCATTATCCCTGCTGTTCTCATAGCAGGCTTCCATCGCTTCTTCTACCGTACAGCCAGCATCGATTGCAACTGCATATTCATTCTTTGTACTAATATCATTGTAATCATCGATCGAAGCCATATGACAGTTACGCATACCGATCTCCTGTCCCTGATAAATAAACGGAATACCACGCAGCATAACACTGATCGTTCCCAGTAATTTGATTCCGTCTTCATTCTGAAGGTAATCCGGCAGATAACGGCTCGCACCTCTCGGCTCGTCGTGATTCTCTATAATATTTGCAAGGAAGCCAACATCTTCACATTCCTTCTGTGCATGGAAGATCACCTTTTTCAGATCATCAAATCCGACCTTCTTCGCATCGTACCAGCCATGATCGCCAAAGGTCATCTCATGCGCTGAGAAATCAAACATCGTTGAAAAATGTCCGTCGTCACCGATAAATTCTTCCAGCTCATCCTTCTTCATATTGAATACTTCAGCAACTGTAAACGCATCGTACTTTTCAAATGTATGCTTCTTCAGATCCTCTAACAGTTCACCAACGCCATCGACGCCCTCAACCATATGGAAGATTCCTGTCATTCCATCTGGTCCGTCCGGCTCATAATCCGGAAAACTCAGATCTTTCTTGATATTGATGATCGCATCGATACGGAAACCCGCAACGCCCTTATCCAGCCACCAGTTGATCATGGTATATAATTCATTTAATACCTCAGGATTGTTCCAGTTCAGATCCGGCTGTTCCTTTGCAAACATATGAAGATAATAATAGTCCGTTCCTTCTACCTTTTCCCATGCACTTCCACCAAAATAAGACCGGTAATTGCTTGGCGGATTGCCGTCTTTTCCCTTACGGAAATAAAAATAATCGCCATATTTACCCTCCGGATCTTTTAATGCTTTCTGGAACCATTCATGCTGATCAGAACAGTGATTAATAACAAGATCCATAATGATATACATATCCCGCTTCTTCGCTTCTGCTAACAACTCATCGAATTCTTCCATCGTTCCAAAGATCTCATCGATCTTATAATAATCTGAAATATCATAACCCTGATCGACAAATGGAGACTGATAGATCGGAGATAACCAGATAATATCGATTCCCAGACTTTTCAGATAATCTAAATGATCGATCACGCCACGAAGATCACCGATTCCATCTCCATTTGTATCCTGAAAACTCTTTGGATATATCTGATATGCTACTTTACCATGCCACCATTTTCTTTTCATTATAAAAACCTCCTGTGTTCCTTTTATACTGTCTGTATCTGTTCCACCATCGGATACAGATACTCGTTCTTTTTACACTTTAATTACAGTATACGGAATACAAAGAGGTTTTCTATCTTTAAATTGACTATTTTATTGTACTATTTTGACTTTTTACGATATTCGGAAGGTGTCATGCCCTTCTCCTTTTTAAAGCGTCTGATAAAATATCCGATATTGTCAAATCCACAAGCAGATGCAATATCTATGATCTTATCCTCTGTCTCTGCAAGTGCCGTTGCCGCTTTCTCCACACGGATCACATTGATATATTCTGTGATCGTCTTCCCGATATTCTTCTTAAAATACCGGCAAAAATACTGTTCATTCATATTGACCAGCTCCGCCAGTTCGGACAAGCGGATCGGTGAACCGTAATGCTCCCCGATATACTGCAGCACCTTTTTCAGATTCTCTACCGTTCCTGATTCTTCCCTGTCTTCCCTGACCTGTCTTGTAAACAGGTCATACTTATATGCAACTGCGATCAATTCTAACATCTTTGCCTTGATATTCAAATAGAGCATATTTTTCTGTAGATTCTGTTTCGGTTCTCCTGGCATGTTCTCACGCGTTATTGAAGAATCCTGATGCTGCGCTTTCTTCGTATCATATTCTTCCATCTGCCTGAGCATCTGTTCGATCTCTTTATAACAAGCACTTAATTCTTCAAATGCCGCATCCCCGCTCTGGCACAGAACCGGCATCCGAAGCTTTCCTTCTGCAAGCGGGCCAAGCACCTTCGCCTCCGCCGCATCATACCGTTCAAAGCACAGGATATCAAGAGGGAACACAACCGCACTTTCTATACCATCCTTTTCCAGGATCAGTGCATGCAGTTCTTCCGGATGGATGCACATAAATGCCGGTGCATGAACCTGATACTCCTTTGTATTTATCCATACCGGGAAATCGCCTTTTTGAAAATAGAGCCATTCCATTTCCTCATGCCAATGCGGAACCACATGCCACTCATTTTCTCCGTTCCATTCGTACAAAGCAATCGGATACTGCACCGTTCCATGTGTTCTATTCTCTTTTAACGATGTATTTGCCGTTTCCTGCTTTTTCATGCTTTGGTCCTTTCTTATTTTATGCTGAACATCTTCTATATTTCATTATACACTTTTCCTATATGGGACAAATGGTTTTATATCGTACATTGCATTTATTTTCTTATAATTTCCCCCATATTACCCAATGATCAAATTTTTAACAGGAGAAAAAGAATGGATATACTCCCACCAATATCAAATATCAAACGAAATCATCCGGTCTCACTGCCGGATGCCACTCTGTTCCCTAAAAGCATCGGCGTTCTGGCAGCAGGAATTCTGTCTGCCTCTGTATACACCTGCGAGATCGATCGTACGCCAAGATTTATTTTCCTTGGAATCGGCATCGTACTGATCATAATTGCCGTTATATTACTGATACGCTATATAAAACAGGTGACCGCATTTAAGAAATACAAACCTTCATGGGAAAAACACAAAAGCATTTATGATGATTTTGCCATAGAGTTGAATCACTGGTATGATTCCGGCCTTCCGCCAAAGAGCTGTGACGGTGATACCTCCTACGCCCTCCGTCTGCAAAGAGAACGACTGGGTCGCAAAGGAATCCGAATGATCCACTACACAGCACCTGCCAAAGACACCAATGGCACCTCTTATCTTACAAGAAACACGGTCTGGTATTCCGTTGATACCATGGACGAAAGGATCAACCGGCATCTGCGATTTGAAAATACATCCGGCACCATATATGACCGGAAATCAGATGATATCATGTATGAGGTGGTTGTGCATACACCAAATGAAGCAGAGCTTCATCATATGACCATGACCTGTCCGAACTGTGGCGCTGTCAATCCGGTTGCTGCCCTGACACAGGGTTGCCCATACTGCAGCACCGTTTTCCAGATAAAGGATCTGTTCCCGCGTGTCACGAATACCTATTTTATCCGGAATAATGCTTCCATGAAAAATGTAAACAAACGAGGCTCCACCATATGGATCACTATTCTGGTCGTATTTCTATTTACTTTTATTTCCTTTCTTTCAGACCGGGAGAATCCGATTCCTGCCAGCCTGATCATGTCCTATTTTGTCACACTGATCTTCGGCGGCATCACCGGACTTATGCTTTCATCCATTCTTTTGATCATTAAGCAGTTCAATCGTGACGGTCGAAAACGTATTCCATTCTGGTCTTATGTGACAGCAAAGGGAAAGATCTCACGAGCATTTGCGCCTTATGATCCTGTTTTTTCTTTCGAGAAATTTGAAGGCCAGATCATCTCCCTGATCCGCATGACCGTTCTGGCAGATCACCCGGAAAACCTTGCTTTCTATCGTGGTTCTTCTTTTGATCCATATTTTCAGGATATCATCGAGATGACCTACATGCAGGCTTTAACTGTCAATGATATCCACATGGAGGGAAGTGAACTGTGCCTGAATCTTCGTACCTGGTGGATCAATTACAGTGAACATGATGGCGCCATAAACCGTCGGGGCGACTGTATCGACGTATCCCTCCGACGTAATACCGCCTACATGGAACCGCCCGGTTTCTCCATTACTTCCGTCCACTGCCCGAGCTGTGGCGCAAGCTTCGATTCCGTACGCCAACGCAGCTGCCCTTACTGTGGCAACGAATATCATATGGAGAATGCTGGATTTATTATTGAAAAGCTGGAGCTTGTTTAGAAATGATCTCTTGCTGTTATATACAATAATTCCCACCTGTAAAGACTCATGATGTTTTCTACAAACTGCACATGCCCGATCCGTAAATGTTCCTGTGCCAACTCGTCCTTCGGACTCAAACAGGCACCCACATTTACTGGCAATGTGCAGTTTATAACGAAAAATCATGAATGTCTTTACAGGGGAGAATATTGTATATAACAGCATGTTACATTTTGAACAAGCTCTAGGTAGGTAAGCAAGCCTATAATAACTAGTTCATCTTTTCAGGTTCACATACATATTCGTATTCATAGCCATTATCATTTTTCGTAACTGACATATCTTTTACCTTTATTTTCCCCTCATAATCAAAAGCATCACAAATCTTAATATTTTGCTGTTTAATTGAATCATCTATATTTTTCATATCAAAATATGTAATTGCAGAAAATTTTTTTGAATAAGCACATATAATCACAAAATCAAATCCATCCATTTTTCTAATAATTTTTATTATATCTTTTGTAAATGGAATATTCTTTATTCTTTGTTTATAATATCTGTTACTTTTTGTAATGATGTAAGTATTCTTATTATCTGAAACAGGAATCTCAACAATACAGCCTAAAATACTATTACTTTTTTTAAAAGACCGAAGTCTATTCTTATAACTTGGATACTTCTCTGTTCCTTCATTACACTTTTGATTATGCTTTAGGCATATTTCTTCAAACCTTTTGATAAAAACATTATAATCAAATCTATATGTTGCATTAAAACTATTACATACTATCTGCGAAATGTTTTTTGCACTTTTATCTAAATCATTATCCTTAGCATATGCATCCACTGTCTGCTGAATATCTGTTTCTTTCTGTCTTGAAAAAGATCCCTTCTGTTCATTATAACAACTATCCACAAGACAATGTTCTAATCCTAAAATTGTATTATCTGAAACAAAAATAAAATCAGGTCTTTCTGAATCTTGGCATTTCTCTTTCATGGACATAATTCTCTTCTGAATAGATTTTGCAATATCCCCTTGTGTCCTTTCATTTTTTAAAATCATATCTAAACATCTTACTTCTGGTTCCTTACTCCCCATCAAACATCCCCCTCTATACAAACATCTGCTGTAACAGACCTTTTTTCATTTCTTCCCACGCTGCTAATGTTGCTTTCTGTTTCTCGATTACATCATCAAGTGATGAAAGACAGTCTGCAATTTTCTGCTGTTCTGTCATACAAGGAACCATAACCTTAATGCTTAATAAATCATCAGGACTAACCGACATTCTCTCATACACAGTTCCTTGCTGATATTTCAATGCATATTCAATAAAATCACGTCTTGTCACTAACATTTCAACAAATTCAGGAAGCATATCTTTGCAAACATGGAATGTTACATAGATTGGAGAAAAAATTCCATCTCCATATTTATTTCTACAAATAACACCAAATTTCAGGTTTGCTGGATTATAACAAATATCACCGAGATGTGTAATTCTATACTTTTTATCAACATCTTTCACAAGGAAATCACGTTCATATCGTTCTGACTTTGGCACAACGCCTTCTTTTGTCAAAGAAACATGTTCGTATGAACCATCCTTCGCAGAATACTCTTTGTACTCTTTCAAGATATTCTTCAACTTCTTTTCTTCCCACTCAGGAAATTCACTTCCATCATCCGCTTTAAATCTTACTTCCTGACGGAACAGCTTCTGCATCACACCCTTTTTACGTTCTTCCCATGCAGATACAGTTTCTTTTTGCTTCTTAATCACTGTATCAATCGTTGATAAGAACTCTGCAATTTTCTGTTGTTCTGGAAGTGATGGCAATTTTACAACACTTTTTGCAAATTCTTTTTGTCCTAATGTTTTGTTTCTGCCAGCTCCACCCGGTGACGCTAATATTAAAACATTTTGCCCACGTTTTGTAATAAAATACTCCGTGATATAATCCAAATCAACAATATCTTTTTTAGGTTTATACATCGGAAATCTATGTGATGCAATCATGCCATTTTCTTTTTCTGTTGTTTTAGCAACTGCTCGTTCCCAAGCAAAGACAATATTTACAACAAAGCAATTTGGTTCAACCCAAAAAACTCTTTTATTTCCAATTTCAAATGCTGTTGTTTCATCTTTATGAAAAATTCCTTTTCCATGTGAACGGATTCCAATTTCACGATATGTCTGAGTATCATCCAAATCAACAGGTGTTCCAACTCTGTCAAACATATCTTCAATTTTATGATTATTCCATAAATCTTTAAATTCAGGGAATCTTATTGTTGGTTTCATCATGTTTATGCTCCTTCCTGATGAACATAACACCATTGTGTATTTTGATATTTCAAACGCAGTTCTGAAATGTTCACCCTTTGTTTCAGAACAACACTAACCACATCCCATAATCCATTTTTACATGAAGGAAATGCATCCATATATTTACAAAAACCTGTGTTCATAACATATTCAGCATTTCTATCTAAACCAGTATATTCAACTCCATACTTCATCTCATATTTTCCACCTGTGTAAATGTCAACATCAAAAATTACAGGAGCATTAACAGGTTGTCCGCCTAACAATGTCATACTACATGCCAAATCAATAATTTTATCATCTAATTCAATCCATGAATGGTCAAAGACACCAATAACATCGTCCCTTACTTCCCCAACACATGCCTTAGGTGAAAATCCCATTTCAGACAATGCAACAAACATAACTGCCGTTGTTGCATGACATGCACCAATCCATTGCTGTGCTTTCATGTATTGCATCAAATTGCACAAAACATCTGCAATATCATCTTTATAGCCTTTTTCTTTTACAACATTACGAATTGCTGTTTTTTCATCTGCACCATCTTTAATATAAAATCCACGCTTATTCAAACAACAATGTTTGTACTTTTTACCACTGCCACAAGGGCAAGGGTCATTACGTCCAACTTTCATTCACATACCACTCCTTTACAGTCCAAGCTGTCTCATAAAACTTTCAGCCTTATCAATGGCAGCTTTTGTTTCTGAGTCCAGTGTCTGAATCTTTGATTTTACAGCATCCAAATCAACAGGTTCTTCTTCCTCGAATGTATCAACGTATCTCGGAATATTTAAGTTATATCCATTTTCTTCAATCTCCTGCATATCCGCTACATGAGCAAATTTATCCACGTCTACACGCTTCGCATACGCATCTACAATCTTATCAATGTGTTCCTGTTCCAAGATGTTCTGATTCTTTCCAGCACTGAATTCCTTGCTTGCATCAATGAAAAGAATGTTTCCTGAATTGCCATTTCTCTTGCTTTTCAGTACCAGTACACACACTGGAATAGCTGTTCCGTGGAACAGATTTTCTGGTAATCCGATAACTGCATCCAGCCTGTTCAGGTCTTTAATGATATATTTACGAATTGCTTCTTCAGCACCCGCACGAAACAATACACCATGTGGTAACAACACTGCTACACGACCATCAACGTCATCCATGTGATAAATCATATGTTCTACAAACGCAAGGTCTGCGTATGACTTCGGTGGAAGTTTTACTCCGCTGTATCGTGGGTCATCTTCAAACTTCTTATCCGCAGACCACTTCAAGCTATACGGTGGATTGCAGACCTGTACAGTCAGCTTCAAATCATCACCGTACTTGTCATCCTTCAAGGTATCACCTTTGTAGATGTCAAAATTCTGCCAGTCTACGCCATGCATAATCATGTTCATACGGCTCAAGTTATATGTAGTCGCATTCAGTTCCTGACCATAGAAATGTCCTACACGTCCTGTTGTCAGATGCTTCTGTACTTCCAACAACATAGATGCAGAACCACAGGTACAGTCACCAACGGTCTTCGCTTCATCCAATCCAAGAGCTGCAAGCGTAGCACATAATTTACTCGGACCAGCCGGTGTAAAGAACTCTCCACCTTTCTTTCCGGCATCGGATGCGAAAAGTCCAATCAGAATCATATATGCTGTACCCAGTACATCAAACTGAGAATCCTGTAAATCAAAATCAATGTCTGCTACACGAACCATGACACGACTAATCATGTCGGTGCGGTCTGCAACAGTTTCACCAAGTCTGGAATCCTGTAAACGCATATCATTGAATAAGCCATCAAATGCCTTATTGGACTCATGACCCATTGTAGAACCTACAAGGTCATTGATTGCCTTTTCAAAATCCTCAACACTGAATTTATCAGCATCATTTTCAAACTTTGTAATCTTACGAATCAGATTACGGAACAAATTTTCCGGCTTGATAACATAACCCAGCTTTGATAAAGACCATTCCTCTACAACGGGTCTGTAATCATCATCTGCAAAGGCTTCTTCGTATGTTACACCGTCATTTTTAAGAATCTCCGCCATGTACATTTCTGTACGCTCTGACAGATAGCGATAAAAAATGACACCTAAAATATAGTTCTTGAACTCAGACGCATCCATCTGACCTCGAAGGTCATTCGCAATCGCCCACAGTTTCTGTGAAAGCTCATTTGCCTGAGCCTGATATGTATTTGTATCTGCCATAATTATTCTCCTTCTGCTTTGTATTTGTTATATGTGTCCTGTACAAATGTCTTCACTGATTTCGTCAGCTTCGTCATTTTCAGCAATCCAAGATTATATGCTGTAAGTCTCTTACGAATATCATCGTCTGAGATTGCACCATGGAACACATATTCCGTAAACAGTTCTGATACAATGATATAGTCAATCTTGTTATCAAAGGCAAATGCTTCCATATCTGCCTGCATCTGCTCTTTTTCAAACTGCGTGAATGCTTCCATTACGTCAGCATCTTCCGGCAAATCATAGAATCTTGTCAAAATGAACTGTTTCATGACTTCTTTTTTCAGTCTCAATGATTCATTATCGGAACGCTCAATCTCACGCAGAATCAAATCAACATCCTGCTGCTTTTCTTCCTCTGTCTTATCGTGATTCTTCGCATTCTTTAATAAATTCAGAATATACACAACATTGATACGGTCAGTTCTGACAAGCTCTATATCAAAATCCACGTCAACAGGTACAGGTACTTTCGGATTTGGATTATGTGTCTGGTCTTTATAATACAGATACCAGCTCTTGAATCCTTCGTATTCATTTTCATCCATGACTACTGCAAGGTCAGCCCAGTCAAACTTTGAAAAAGTCTTCAAAGTGGCAAGGGTCTTTGCCATTGAACGGAACGCAATGATAAACATACGGATTTCATCTTCTGACTTGAGCTGTCCGGTAGCATCTACGTCAGGTGCAATCTTTCTCAGTACAGGTTCCTGATTTACCCACTGATTCAGATAATACTCATAATTTTCAAGCAGATATTCATTCGGGTCTCCGTCTCCTGAGAACAAAGTCAATGCATCATCCTGCCACTGCTTGATATTTCTGTATGATACAATCTGTCCGAACTGCTTTGTGACCTTATCTACACGATTTGTACGACTATAAGCCTGTACAAGTGAATGCCAGATAAGATTTTTGTCCAGATACAGCGTATTGAGTGGCTTTGCGTCAAATCCAGTCAGGAACATATTGACTACCAAGAGAATATCAACCTGCGGTAAATCCTTCTGCTTCAATCTCTTTGCAATATCCTTCCTGTACGCATCAAAGGTATCAAGCGTAAAAGCTGTGCCATACAGGTCATTGTAATCCTTCATGCAACGGTCAAGAAGTTCCTGAGAATGTTCATCTGCACCATCATCCATATCTTCATTTGCCTGATACGAAAAGATTGCAGCTACTTTTAATCTCTTGTCTTCTGGTACCGCATCATTCAGCTTCTTGAACTCGTCATAATACTTACCAAGGGTCTGAATCTTATCTACTGCAAACAATGCTGTATAAATATCTTTGCCCTGTGGATGCACATGCTGTTCATGATGTTCCATGATATGCTTTGCAATACCTGCAATACGCTCATCATCATGATACAACGGTTCCATATCAATCTTATGACGCTTGCAATAGTCAGGGTCATCAAGCTGTTCCGGGTCAATACCCTTTACAGCAAGATTCCTTGCAAAGATAGTACGCTGATACTCTACTGAGAATCTTAATACATTGCCATCTGCAATAGCATCTTTAATCATGTACTTATGCAAGCATGAATCCAGCTTACCTCCAGCATGAAATACATCTGCTGTGGTACGTCCGTCTGCACCTTTGTTTTTCTCAAAAATAGGTGTTCCAGTAAATCCGATATAGTTAGCTCTTTCAAAATGCTTCTGAATCTGTCCATGCATCTTTCCAAACTGGGAACGATGGCACTCATCAATGATAAAAACTACTTTTTTATCTTTGTATGCGTCCATGACTGATGCATATTTCGGATTCTTGACGGCATTTGCCATTTTCTGGATTGTTGTAACAATCATCTTCTTTTCTGATGATTTCAGCATATTGATAAGCACATATGTACTGTCTGTGTTATCTACACAGTCTTTTTCAAACGAATTATATTCGTCAACCGTCTGGTCATCCAAATCCTTACGGTCAATCAGGAATACGACCAAATCTACACTTGATTCATCACGCAAGAGCTGTGCCAGCTTGAATGATGTCAAGGTCTTTCCTGACCCTGTACATGCAAATACATAACCATCCTGATTAGCTTCCAGAACACGCTTCTTCGCAGCCTTTACAGCATAAATCTGATATGGTCTCATGACCATAAGGATTGGTTCTGTGGTCTTAATGACCATGTATTTATCAATCATCTCTGTAAGAGCTGACTTTCTGAAGAACTCACCTGTAAATGTATTCAAATCATTGATACGTGTATTCTTTTCATCTGTCCAGAAGAATACAAGTGATTTCAGAATCGGATTGTACTGACCATCCATCATCTCATTTTCATTACAGAAATACTTCGTCTGTACAGAGTTACTTACTACAAATAACTGTAAGTATCTGAAAATCCCCTTGAATGAGAACTTTCTGTATCTGTTAATCTGGTTGATTGCTTCGTTAATCTCAACACACGGACGCTTTAATTCAATCTGTACCAATGGCAGACCATTGATAAGCACAGTCACATCATAACGATTCGTATAAACTACATCGTCTTTGTGTGATTTATCCATTGTGACCTGATGTGTCACCTGATAAATATTTCTATCTAGATCAGATGAGAAAAAATCTATATATACCATTTTACCATCATCTAAAGTAAGTACAAATTTATCACGTAATATCTTTGCTGATTCATACACTGAATGATTATCTATATGAATCATAATACGATTGAACTCAGCATCTGAAAATGTCGCCGCATGTGCCTTTTCTTCTAACTTTTTTGCATTAAACTTTGCAAGTTGTTCCCGAAAATTATTAATTACCTCTTCATAATTATTAAGTTCAATATAGTTATAGCCAATATTCCTTAATCGATCAATAAACTTCTCTTCTATTTGATATTCCAATATGCTCGTCATTGACTATACTTCTCCCTTCTCATTTTTTGTCTTTTTCCATACTGCATCTGTAATCCACTGAGAAACATTTTTATGTGATTTACTCACTAGATTTTTAATTTTTCAATAGTATCCTCATCAAGCGATATATTAACTCGTTTCTTCAACAATTTCCTCATTTCTAAATTTTTATACACACATCATACCTCAAATGTGTGTATAAAAACAAGAAATTTATCGATTGCTACAAGATATCTATGCTGCTTTCTCCATATATAATAGAATCCCCCTATATATGACATTGTCAGATTTTCGTTATGATCTGCACATTGCCAGTAAATGCGGGTGCCTGTCTGAGCCCGAAGGGCGAGTTGGCACAGGAGCATTTACGAATCAGGCATGTGCAGAGAATAGACAATCTGGCACGTCATTATAGGGGGATTCATATTATATATGGAGAATGCGTCATACTGTGAAAAAAGCTGGAGATTTTCTTAAGAACATCGGCTGTTATATAATTCAATCCCCTTGATAAAGACATTCATGATTTTTCGTTGCGAACTGCATATTGCCAGTAAATGCGGGTGCCTGTCTGAGTCCGAAGGGCGAGTTGGCACAGGAGCATTTACGGATCAAGCATATACAGTGAGCAGAAAATATCATGAGTCTTTACAAGGGGATTCGTATTATATAGCAGCCGATGTCTGAAAATCTTCAGCTTTTTGTCATTATGCCATTACTCGCCAAGGATGTGGCGGGCAACATAGACACCGCTGGCGGAGGCATGGGACAACGAATGCGTTACGCCACTGCCATCTCCGATCACATATAAGCCCTTGTGGCAGCTTTCCAGATTCTCATCCAACTCCACTTCCATGTTGTAGAACTTAACCTCTACACCATATAACAGAGTATCATCATTTGCTGTTCCCGGTGCTACCTTATCCAGTGCATAGATCATTTCCATGATTCCATCTAAGATACGCTTTGGAAGAACAAGACTCAGATCACCCGGTGTTGCCGTTAAGGTCGGTGTTACCAGCCCTTCTTCAATACGCTTCACGGTACTTCTTCTGCCTCGAACCAGATCTCCAAATCTCTGTACAATTACACCACCGCCCAGCATATTAGATAATCTTGCGATACTCTCACCATATCCGTTACTGTCTTTAAACGGTTCTGAAAAATGCTTGGAAACCAGAAGTGCAAAGTTTGTATTCTCTGTCTTCTTCTCATCACCCTCATAGCTGTGTCCGTTTACAGTGATGATACCATTCGTATTCTCATTTACCACAATTCCATTTGGATTCATACAGAAGGTTCTGACATTATCTTCGAATTTCTCCGTACGATATACAATCTTGCTTTCATATAATTCATCCGTCAGATGTGAGAAGATAACTGCCGGGAGCTCCACACGGACTCCGATATCGACGCGGTTGGATTTTGTAGGGATCTCAAGCTCCTTACATACCTTTTCCATCCATTTGCTTCCGCTTCGTCCAACGGATACGATACATTTATCACAGTCGAATTCACCCTTATCGCAGATGATACGATAACCACCATCAATAACCTGTACTGTATCAACCGGTGTATCAAAATAAAAGTCTATATGATCCTTCATCTGATCATACAGATTCTGAAGAACAACATAGTTGATATCAGTTCCCAGATGGCGAACCGACGCATCCAAAAGCTTCAGCTTGTTCTGAAGACAGAGCTTCTTGAACTTCGTTCCGGCGGTTGAATAAAGCTTTGTTCCCTCGCCGCCATTTTCCATGTTAATCTCATCTACATACTTCATCAGATCAACAGCTTTCTGCTTACCGATATATTCATACAGTGTTCCACCGAAATCATTTGTGATATTGTATTTTCCATCTGAGAATGCACCTGCTCCGCCAAATCCACACATGATCGAGCAATGCTTACAGTTAATACAATTCTTGATCTTATCGCCATCGATCGGACATTTTCTCTTTTTTAAGGTATATCCTTCCTCGAATACAGCAATCTTATACTCCTGTTTCTTCTTCATCAGTTCATATGCCGCAAAGATTCCTCCCGGTCCTGCACCGATAATAATCACATCATACTTCATACACAACTTTACCTTTCATTTATCAGACAAGCTGATCCCGGAATTCGTCTTTTAATTCCGACAGGATCGTATCCATACGTCTGTCATAATCTTCAATATGTCCATGAAGTCGGTTATAAACCGCTTTCTGGACTTTATTGTAGATTGGAAGCTCCCGCACATCTTCTTTAGAATCGCCAACTTCACTCATCAGATCCTCTAAGAAGTTCGCAGGAAGTCCCCGCTTCTTAATCTCTTTTTCAAGTGTCGCGGTATCCACCGTAACTGCCAGCACACAGAAATATTCGATCAGGGATTCCTCGTTCTTATTTAACGAATATGCCTTAATAAAACAGCTCTTTGCTTCATCAAGCTGAAGATTTCCGGCCAGAGCAACTGCTTTATTATGATATACATTTCCGAGGAATTCATCCTCCTGTTTTTCTTTTTCCAGATAGCAGATAACCTCATCATAGATCGCACCCGCTTTTATATAATGCTTGTACCGCAGATATCCATCCGCCCGCAGCTTCTCGACTTCGTATGATTTTAACGTACGAAGCTTCTGGCATTCCGCCATAAACTGCCGTACTTCTTCACTGCTGTAATATCCGCCATACACTAGGATCTCCACCATGATATCCTGAACAAATGCATGCTTGTCAAGTAATGTATCGATCTTGTCTGCAAGCTCTGTGAGATCAAGCTCTCTTCTGATCCATGCCGACAATCTCGCCGATACATCTTCTTCCCCCACCAGCACCATATTATTATACAGGTAGTAACACAATTCCTCGTAGGAATATACAGATACCTTGGTATTCAGGAACGTATATGGATTCTGTGCAGTTTTTGTATTACATACAATTATTTTTCCCATTTCAGGTCAAATTCCTTCCTATATATCTTATTTGTGGTCGGGAACATCGTTCCAAATCCTTCATCCCTGATAACAACCGCTCCCTTTTCCGCACTGTAGAATTCCGCTTCCAGTGAGATCTTGGTCGTCTTCGGCGGACGCTTCGGCAGTCCGTGGATCTCGATATGCTCCTTATCATAATCTCCTGTCAATATGTTGCGATAGATCAACTCCACCTGATTTGATTCGTCCGGAAAGATATATAATTTTCCCTTTGTGTGGAACCATTCCTGTCCTCCTCTGGTGATCGGCACAAATGTCTTGCTGTCATCATTTAAACTGATACCTATATCAAAGCCAACTGTATATTCCGACCGGATCAGATAACGGTCAAGCACCTTGCTGTGCCGGTCGCCAAATGCCCGGTAGCAGGCTCCCTTTGTATAGATATTCTGACCGACAAATACCCGTCTTCCCTGACAGAGGATCGTCGCCGACTCCTTCAGCCAGTTATCTGCAAAGCCAATTCCGGTCAGGAACACCGAGGACACATAAGTCTCTGCCAGAAGCTCCTGACAGATTGCTGCGAACTGCTCATCCAACTCCTCATCGTCCTTCTTAAACGCTGAAAATGTCAAGCGGTCTTTCAGGTTCTGATGAAATACATCTACGATCTCCGGTGATTTGTTATGCGTAATATCGAATCTGTAATAATCAAGTCCGCTGCTGTTAAAATCAAACAGCACCACACTGTTATTTCTTAATGACTCCGGCTGATTAAAGATGTAATAAATTCCACTGTCTATATGGCTTGTAATCTCAAACTGTTCATCACTCAGATGAAGTGCTTTCTGTAACTCCTGCACTGCCTTGATGATATGAATATCTGCATCTGCGATCGTTACTACCAGCCGCCTGATCTCATAGCTTTCAAACTGTTTTGTAAATTCCCGGATATGAAGCAGCAGCATTTTGACCAGAAGGTCTTTTGCTTTATAACCTGTTCCATAGATCTCCGTGTCCTCGTTGATGATCGTCTTCTGGTAAATACGGTCAACCACCACGCCATCTTCCTTGAACCGTTTTCCTGCAGCCACCGCTCCGACACTCCAACCGGATTCATCCTTTGCTCCGGTTCCGTCTTTATATTTATCTGTATAAAACATAATATTTGGAAGCAGATATGTATCTTTGGAATCGCTGTGACAGATTGATTCCGGTACTCCTTCATCCAGCTTATAATAACTTAACTGTGTATACTCCGGACTCAGATCCAATCCCAGATATAATGGATGTTCCGTCATGTTATCTCCTCCTGTTTCTGCTGTCTTATAACAATATCAGATTCTCCTCAAAGAAATGTGTGTTATTCAGATAGGTATCCATCGCCTGGATCAGCTCCTGATCATTTCTTGTCTCCTGACTGATCAGCATACTGTTGATCAGCTCAAATCGATTACTGTTCTTCTTATGACATGTTGTATTCTTTAAAATATCACTCTCAACGATGGATGAATTACCGCTCTCCGCACCATCAATGGAATATAACAGCGTCTCTCCGTGGAACACAACAAATTCCTTGATATAGATTCCCGGTATGATCTCATTCATTCGCTCCGATTTGTAATGTGCCATACTGTTGCTTTCCTGTCCGAAGCTGTAGCTTACCCAGATCTGTCTGCCGCTCTCGCCCTTAAAGATCAGATAGGTCTTAAACTTCATATCATCCGGCAACGTTACAAAGGATGCAAATTCTTTAAAGAACGGCAGGATCTTACTGCTGTCTATAAAATGACGAACTGTATTCCGGATCCATTCCTTCTGTTCTGCCGAGAACCGTCCACCGCAGCCTGCAAAATAAGAGAGCAGCGCCATCTCTGAAATCTCATCTGTAATGTTCTTCTTCTCCACCTCTTTATACAGACATTCCATGATATCCGCAGGGATCTTCAGATCCTTGATAATATACTGGTATGCACAGAACCGTAAAAATGCCTTGACTACCATGCCCCTGCTTCTACCTGCGTAATAAAGCGCAAAAATATCAAAGATTGCCTCTGTATAAGCATCTGCAAACATCATCTGTGCCAAGATATTCTCTGCAAGCATATCAATATCACGATAATTTGTGTTAACTGCCTTAAACAGCTCTGCCATTTCCTCTAACGATCCATTATAGTTATTGATCAAAAATGCCAGAACCTTCTGTGTCGCATACCCCCTCCGGTACAGATATACACAAATGGATAATAACGTCCTGTCATCATCATAGCGCTTATCGGATATTCCGAATTCCGCGATCCGTATCAGTTCATCCACATCCACATCTACATATCCAAACCGATGTATTCCGTTAAATGCCTGCTCATACATCCGTAAAGAAATGTAATATGTAATGATCCGGGAAGCGTCCTCCACTTCCACATAATTCAAATCAATTCGTGACAGATATTTATATAAAATGTCCGCATCATAATTCTCATGATAATACTCAACCATATGGCGGAGTGCTCTCTGCCGGATCAGATAACTGATATTCGGACAGTTAGAGATATCACGAGCCAGGTTGATCTCGGATGCATCCTTATATGAAAAGCTGTCTATATCGTTATACTCAAATAATAACAGACGATAATCCTTCGGATTATACTCTTTACAGATATCCAGATAATTTTCTTCTCCGACAACCGGCTCTAGCCGGTATGGTACCGTATTGATATATCTGCAGCCCCGACTGTCAAGTAATGTAATGATAGCGGATTCTGACACGATCTCTACATAAGCTTCTCCATCAATCACATCCACCTGTTCACTCTTTTCCAGTTCCTCATGTGTTACAACCACTGATACAATATTCTTATTCCGACAGGTCAGCTTCTGCTTGAATATGATATTAATTAACTTTGATGCAAATTCCGGCTTCACGCTCTCCGGCTCCAGAAATTCTTCATAGATAACCGTCAGATCATCACTCACTTCTCCGTCGATGATCTTCTTCTCCATGAAGTTCTCGATCGCCGGAATATACTCATGGAACACATTCATATTCTGTGCCTTATTCATGATGACATTTGCATAGAGATACGCCAGCTCTTCATCATCTAACGTATTCTTGTAATTGAAATAACGGAGAATGGATTCCGGTATCGGCTGATACGTCTTCTTATCCATGCTCTTTAAGAAGCCCTCATACAAACCAACATATTTAATTCCTGCATTTGCCGCATCCTGATAATATACATGATACTCTTTATCACATTTTTTAAATCTGAGAAGGATTTCACATATCGTATCCAAGGTCATACGGTCATGCTTTGCTGCATAGATATTCTCCAGCATCTTGAATGCGTGAATATCAAAGAGCTTCATTCTTGCAGCCGTCTTTACGAATTCCATAATGACATCTTCGGACACAAATTCATGCCGCATACCCCATCGGATAGCTGAGATCTCAAGCGGTGCGATCCGTTTCATCATAAGCGGCTGCTTATTGAACATATCACATATTTCAAAGTAAATAACCGGGCTGTTTACCCCCTCATTATATAATTTCCGGATATCCTCATAAAGGTTCCATTTATCCTCTGTATAACTGTAATCCACAAATAACAGCAGCCAGAAATAAAACAGCTTGTCCTTCTCCTGTTCCAGTCGTCCGCGGACAAGTCTTGCCGTGCTGTCGATCATGTCCTTATCCTTTGTCAGAAGTGCTTTCAGATAACTGTAATAACACTTCTCCATGCTGCCTGCTTCGTTCAGATCGGCATCTGCATCGATACGAACAAATTCCTGTTTTACATATTCTGTCTTGCCCTCTAACAGCTTCATATGAAGCAGTCCCAGCCGATAGATGTTATCCTCCGGTCTGTATTTGACCAGTGTTTCCAGTGCCTCTGTCGAACGTTTCGTGTAATCAGCAAGTGCCATCTTATCCGTACGGAAATCAATGTATGCTTTTGCCAGTGCCTCATGACCTTTCTTGATCATGAAATTCACATGACGATTCTTCGGCTCGGTTCTCTGAACCTCCGGCTTCTTGATGCTGACTTTCACGCTGATGTTCTGCAGGGTATTATTAAAATGGATATAACCTGCCGATACTCCTTCCGGGATCTTCGTCGGATCGATCAGAAAGTTCAGCTCATAATTATTTCCGGTGAAATCCTGACCTGTGATCCGGGTTGCTTCCGGGATCAGGAAATCGCTGTCTGATGTAATATAGGTATGGGTATAACCCCAGGTGTTCTTATTTACGGAGATCGTTGCACGAACCAGCTCATCCGGCATCTCGATCAACAGCTCACGCTGCTTTGCTGTCAGTGTAAGCACACGTTTCTTATGGGTATATACAAGGAATTCTTCCATCGCCTGATTGATGGATAACGATTTCTTCAGACTCTCATAGACACCCTTAATAATCGCGTCATCCCCTAAAAAGGTACGCACGAATTCCGGGCTGTCAAAGATCTGAACTGCTACATCCCAGTGCTCCTCTGCGAAGGTCGCGAACTGGAACAGATCCTCGATCCGTTTGTCTTCTACCAGAACATAAGGCGGAACAACCTCTACGCTGTACGGGATCTTATATTCTCCACCATCCGTTATGATGTTGATATGTCCTTTAAAGCTCTTGCCTTCTTCGATTCCGCGGGCATCAAAAGAAAAGGCAACCGTATTCCGTCTGCCTACAAATGTATGACTCTTGAAATCGAACAGGTATCTGCTGTCATATACCATCAATTTGATCGGTACATCATTCTTCGACACCACCTTAAAGGTTCCCTGAAATATGGAGCCGGCTTCCACAGCCAGTTCCAGCTTTGCAATGGAAATATCAATATCCGGTCTTTCTACATTGAATTCTCCTCTGGCGTACTGTTCTACGATCCCTTTCATCTGGTTCTCCTTGCTTTCGTAATCATTTTATTAAAACTCATGTATTTTTCTTGTAATTAAATCCCCGAATCGGTATAATTATATAAAAACATATATTTTGATTATAGCAAAATAAATAGTTTTTTGAAACATTATATATGGAAAAAGAGGAATTTTTTATGGGAAAAAGTACGTCACATCTTTCTGGGAGCAATCTGCTCTCCCAGAATGAATCTGTAAGATTTGACCTGAACATGAATCCGCTCGGGGTTCCGGATTCTGTCAAAAATGTCATTCTTAACAGCATCGAAGATCTGAAGCGTTATCCGGATGGCTCATATACAAGATTAAAGGAAAGTATCGCAGGCTATTCTGGTGCGGATCCGGACGATATCATTGTTGGAAGCTGCTCATATGAATTTATCAAACTCCTGATCGAATTCAACAGTCCAAAACATGCTGTTCTTCTTTCACCGGGAGCACAGAACTATGAGAAGGTCCTGAAAATGAACGGCTGTGATATCACATACTATCAGTTATCCGAAGAAGAAAACTACGAACTGGATATTGCGGATTTCATCTCTACGCTAAATGAATCCATTGATATGGTATTTATCTCGAATCCAAATGGAACAACATCACAGGTCATCGACCGCGAATCTCTGGAATTCATTGCAAAGATCTGTGCAGGAAATGATATTGCACTTGTCGTTGACGAGGAGTATATGGATTTCGTTCAGGATAAGGACGATTGCACCGCTATTCCGTTGGTTAAGGAATATGACAATCTCTACGTTCTCAGAAACACAAGTAAATTCTTTGCAGTACCCGGTCTTCGATTAGCCTATGCGATCACATCAAATCCGGTTTTTAAAAAGACAATGTCAATCACCGGTTTTCCTTATGCGATCAACGCACTTGCCGAGGCAGCCGGCATTGATATGTTCAAGGATGCTTCCTACATAGGTAAGACACAGACACTGATGAAGACGGAACGGAATCTCGTCTATTCTGCACTGGCAAGCCGCAAGACGATCAAACTCTATAAGCCGGATGCAAATTTTATTCTGGTTAAATTATTAAAGAACGATATTACTGCTCTGACAGTTGTGGAACATTGCCAGAGTAAGGGATTGTATATCAGAAGCTGTGCCGACATCACAGGATTGGATAATTCTTATATCCGCTTCTGCTTCATGAATCCGGAACAGAACGATCTGGTCGTTAACACTATTTTAGAGATTGTATAACAAATTATATATGTTATTTAAATGAAAGGATGGTACATACATATGAAACATGAATCAATGAAATTAACATCTTCTTACAATAATCAGTTATATATCAAAGTGATGAACGGTCACTTTGCTACAAACCATTCTCATATCAACCAGTATATCGATATGACAACCTTGAAGGTCAGAGGCACTATGGCTGCTGCCGCTGCCAAATCCATGGGAACCGAATATATGGCATCAACCATCGTTGACACGATCGTCTGCATGGACGGAACTGAAGTGATCGGTGCTTATCTGGCAGAAACCTTAAGTCAGAACGGTATCACTTCCATGAACCAGCACAAATCCATCTACGTTGTTACACCTGAGGTTCACAGCTCCGGTCAGTTGATCTTCCGTGACAACCTCCAGCCAATGATCGAAGGCAAGCATGTGCTTCTTCTGATCGCATCTGCTACAACCGGTAAAACGATCAAAAAGAGTCTGGAATGTATCAAATACTATGGGGGGTCTATCGCAGGTATCTCTGCTATCTTCTCTGTTGCAACAGAGGTTGACGGCTATCCGGTACATGCACTTTTCACCGAAAAAGATCTTCCTGACTACAAGACCTATCCTCATGACCAGTGTCCAATGTGTCAGGCCGGAAACCGCATTGAAGCTATCGTTAACAGCTATGGATATTCTGAGTTGTAATTATAATATTTAAAAATAGAAGCCTGTGAGAAATTTCTCCCAGGCTTCTATTTTATACGCATACAAAATAAAAATATTTTCAGAAAGGATAAACTATATATGGCTACCACTTCTCTTAACCCAAATCTAACATTGATAGAATTAGCCCTTTCAAAAGATGATATCATGAAAATTAATTTATATTATAAAGATGGTACTTTTTACAACGAACGAGAAGGTACTCCTTCTGATATAATTAAAGATATAGACATAAATAATTTTTATTTTGTTCCCACAGAATTTGGAAATTATATTCCTACATATGCAACTTTCGAGCATTTTGGACGAAAATTTGGTTCTTATGGTTCACCCAATTTTAATATAAAAGCATATATGTGTTTGCAAATAAGATATTTCCATATTACAAACTATTTAAAAGACAATGAACATTACAATACCTTCAATGGATATCACGCATGGAAAGAATATATTGAATCTTTAATTAATGACAGAAGTCAAAAAGACTTTCCTACATACAATACCGAATTAACGAGAATAACAGAACAAAATAATTTTAAAGAAATCTACAATCTCAGTGAATGTCAAAAGAAACTTGGTATTTTTATCCTAGCACTAGATGAGCAAAAAGTCATCCAAATAGGTTATGCCAATTCTTACAAATATGATTTATGTAAAACAATTCAAAAAGAAATACGAAAATTTAATATGCGCAGTACCGGTATAGCCTTATATAATGCAAAGGATATAACACGTATATTTATCTTAGATGCACATACATTTTTTAATGAAGATACAATAAAACTCACAAAAACTGAAATGCATTCCGTCAAAAGAGAATTTATACGTATGCAACTTGCAGAAGATGATACCTATGAAGATGATTATTTGGATAATAATGAATTATATCGTTCACTACTAAAAGATGCCTTAATTAACAAAACACATGAGCAACGTACATATTTAATTCGCGAAAAAAAATTCCAAATAATTAGTACTATAAAAGAAGATATTTTACTATCATAATTTTTCATTTTTCACTCATGAAAGTTTGATAAAATAACTATTATAAATGCTCACTCTAACAATTATTTTTTATCTTTCTTATTCGTACTACTATTCAAAATAAAGGGACTGCTGCACAGTCCCTTTTATCCATTATTTATTACTTATCCAAATATTTTTTTACCTCCCCAATAACCAGCTCCGCTGTCTGAAACTGTTCTTCCGCTTTTTCTCGTGACGCAATATAGAAATCATCATAATCACTTTTTTCACGTACTCTTTGTAACGTTCCAAGCTTTCTTCCAATTTCACGCGGAAATATTTCTTTAGCCACATATTCTTTATTAAAGTATCCCATAACATCTTTATGACGCTTAAAATCAACTGTACTCAACGCCAATATAGCTTTTACTGCATAAAATGCAGCATAGTAAGAACGATTAATCGAATCCTTATACAAACCCTCTTTTAAACAATGTGCTGCTACTTTTAAACTATCTTCAGCTTCGGCAATTCGATAATTACTTAAATTCTTTTGTCTCTCATCCAATTACTATCCCCTCCTTCTCTACATTATCAAAGAATGGCAACGCCCCCAACCAATATTTATAATGTTCCTCATTTTCCAGAACTGGATTAATCACAATGCCTGATTCCAGTTCTAATTCAAAAGCAAGATCAAAAATTTTGTTCTCGACTTGTTCTATTTCTTCTTTTGAAAAGGGGGTTAATATCATAACATCAATATCTGAATTTTCCTTATAATCACCACGAGCATAAGAACCATAGACAATAAGCTTAGATAAATTATTTTCCAATATTTTTTTAGCACCCTGTGCAAAGGTCATTAAAACTTCCTGTCTTGTCATAAAATTTTCCTCCTGTTCCTGATTATTTTTATTCATATATTATGTAGTTATAATAACATTTTTTATTTATTAATACCATTTAAATCTATTATAATTTCAAAATCCCTCAAATATCACTGAAAAAATTATTTCATCTTATTATTCATGCTTTGGACGGCTTTCATTCGTCCATTTCTTCGGGTTCGTGTCATCCGGTATCAGTCTGACCGGAATAGCACGTAAAACTAGCAGCCACTGACGGATGATGAAATGGCTTTCTTATCTGCTCTGGACAGAAAGGAACCGCTGATCGGCAAACCGGAAACACCGGAGCTGGTTGAATTTTCATTGACCTGGTAATCCCCACAAAAAAGAGGAACCCTTCTTGTTCCACCTACAAAAGCCAGACATAAAATCTGACGATTGTATGGTTGGAACATAAAGGATTCCTCTTTTTTATTCTATAAACTCCCGGCTGATCGCCGAAATCACACCACTTAGCTGTGATAATGAGAACGCTTATAATGTACGATTAGCCCTGCTGCCGCAAGGATCAATATTACTACGATCACCCATACCTGCAACGGTACATCTTTGATATTATAACAACGGACATTGATCCACATCTGATTGATCTGTTTGCTGGCATCTACATCGAAATACTGCATGATCGCACTTCGCTCGATCGCCGCTTCGTCCGGATACTGGGCATAGAGCTGACGTCTTGTCTGCTCCTCCGGAGCAGTTATGATGTAATCAGGATCCGAATTATCACCACTGAAGAAATAACCAAGCGGATATTCTGCTGTATCTTCTTCTCCATCTTCCGCACCATAATTCCAGTTCAGATAATCAAATACTGTATTATCATCTTCACCTCCTGCAATAACAGAAGTATATCCGATGTAGTACATATTTCTGACTGCATTGTCCGGTCTTGAAAGAAAGTTCACAAAGCTTTCTGCTACCTGTTGTTTTCTGGCATCTTCATCGATACCATCCTTTAACATCACCCAGCCATCAAACCAGAGATTGGTAGATTCCTTCGGCACGGCGAAATCAAGATAAAGATCATCTTCTTCTGCCTGATCCATCGCATAAACCGCATCACCGGACCACTGATAATTTGCAAGTACCTTACCGGATACCATATCTGCCTTACCACTGTCTGTCTCAAAGGAATATACATTGTCCTTCATATCCTGAAGCAGATCCTGTACTTCCTGTATCGTTTCCGGGCTGACATCATTCATTACCCGAAGCAGATCATCATGATAAGTATCTGCATTTGTGAATTCCTCTGATGTCAGTTCGTCCTGCTTTAAAATACCAAGTGCCGCAAAATAAGAATCACGCACATTATCCTTGATCGTAACCTGACGTGCAAACTTCGGATTATCCAAGATATTCCATGTACCTGCTTCTTCCTCCGTTATCTCCTCCGGATTATATAAGATACCGGTTACACCCCACATATATCCGGCTGCATATTTGCTCCAGCTCTCACCATTGATCTCATTTTCATCAAAGGTCTGTCTGATATATGGAGATACTCCCTTTGCATAATAATTTTCCTCTATACTCGTGTCATAAAACGAATCCGAAAACGGAACTACTTTTTCTTCTGCCATCAGCTTCATGATCATGTAGTCGGATGGACAAACCAGATCGTATTTATCACCAAGAGTAAGCATGTTATAAAGGTCTTCATTTGTTCCAAAACAGGAATATTCCACCTTTACCTTCTGACCATATGTCTCATAGTACCAGTTCTCAAAATCCGTCACCATGGAATTCTCACCGAAGATCTCGGTTCCATCTTCCAGGTCGATTACTTCGTCCTCATCCCATTCTCCAAGGTCGATATATTCTTCCCAGTTGGATACTCGAAGCACGATCGTATCATCCGACTTCTGTACATCGGCAGCATCTGTCTTTGCTGCATCACTTCCTGTATTATCTGATATGGCAGATGCTTCTGTCTGATCCTGCACATTATTATCTGCCTCCGCATGTACCAGATAAGCCGCAGGTGTAAGCATCATAAGTCCGGCACAGAAGCCGGCAAATCCTTTGAATAACTTCTTCTTATTCATATCTGCCACCTGCCTTTCCGGCTCTCGCCTTTGCCTTTGATGTCATATTCATACCAACAACGATCAGTATAACGATCACGAAGATCACTGTTGATAACGCCCATAAAGCAGTCTTGATCTCTGTCTGAGATCCTTTCGTCGCATTTACGACATAAGTACTGATCGTATCAAAGGTCGCAGGCTTCGTATAGCTTGCAATGAAATAATCGTCTAATGACAGGGTAATTGCCAGTGCAAATCCTGAAATCACCCCCGGCAGGATCTGTGGAAGGACTACTTTTACCAGTGCGGTAAATGGTGATGCACCCAGATCCATAGCTGCCTCATACAGGCTTCCATCCATCTGCTTTAGCTTCGGTACAACTGACAGATAGACAAACGGGGCAGACAGCACAACATGTCCAACGACCAGCGGCACATAGGATTCCTTACTGACACCAAATACTACGATCAGCAGGATACAGATTGAAAAACCGGTTACAACATCTGCATTTACAACCGGAACCTGATTCATCGCAGATACGATCCCCGATGCAAGTTTCTTGGAATAAAATGCACCGATCGCACCCAATGTTCCAAGCAGAGTGGCAATCAATGCAGATCCAACCGCAAGAAGAACCGTACCCCAGATCATATCTGCAAGCTCAGGCTTTGTAAATAACGTAATATAATTCTGAACGGAAAATCCGTGTATTGTTCCGATATTTGCCGAATCCGTAAAACTATAAACTGCAAGGATCAGAATCGGCAGATAAAGGATCACCAACATCAATATAATAAAAACAACCCGAAATCCTTTTTTCATTATAACAATGCACCTCCTCTGTTGTTGTCTTCTCCCTCATATTTATTTGTAAAGAGAGTAAAGATTAATATGATCAACAGAAGCACCAGTGCGATCATGGATCCATTGTGCCAATCGTATGCAGCAAAATAGCTACCTATCAGGCTACCCATAACATAAGTGCTGTTATACAACATATCCAATACAACATAGTTCGTCATAGACGGAAGGAATACCATCACGATACCACTGATGATACCCGGAACAGATAACGGAAGCGTCACCTTTAAAAATGTCTGAACAGAGCTCGCACCCAGATCATTTGCTGCTTCTAACAGACTGTTATCTAACTTCATCAATGTTGTATAGATCGGCAGGATCATAAATGGAAGAAAATCATATACCATACCGATCACGGAATTCAAAAACGGATAATATGCCAGATTATGCTCGATCAACGTCAAGACTTCTTTTAAAGCAGTCAGTCTTAACGTAAAATTGATCCACATCGGAAGAACGAAGATCATAACAATGATCGACTTTTTCTTCCATTCACTTCTGGCAAGTATATAGGCGATCGGATACGCCAGCAACAAAGCTGCTGCCGTCGATACACAGGCGATCGCAAAGCTGTATGCAAGGGTTCCGATCGTGTTCGGACTGGTGAAGAATCCTGTCAGGTTCTCCAGTGAGAACTGCCCCTCTCCATTTGTAAATGCATAATATATAATGACTATAAGCGGTGCAACCACAAAGCATATCAGGAACAATGCATATGGCACACACAGTTGTTTTCTGGAAAAACGTAATGTACTCATCTCTGTCTCCTTTTGCTTTCGGTTATTTCTTAAGTTCAAAGTGGATCTTATCCTTTGGAATCACAAGGCTGACAAAGTCATCCATATTCCAGAGATATTCATCGTGAACAATGAAGTCTTCCTCATTCTCCGTACGGACTACATAGCTGTAGTGGTCGCCTTTATAGATCAGGTTAATAATATGACCGGATATGATACCTTCCTCCTGATCATCACTCATCGTAATATCATCCGGTTTGATCGTTAAGATCACCTTGAGCCGCTCATGATCGATGACATCTCCGGACGCATCCATTAATACACCATCCTCATAATGAGACGACGGAACGATCTTACTCAGATCACACTCAAGCTCTCCATCTAAGAATTCCAGCTTATAATATTTGTCAACGCCTGTCTCGATGCGGTTCAATGCTTTCTCCGCAGGCATAACATGAATACCATCCGGCTCAACGTTAAGTCCAACCATGTCGCCTACCTTTGCAGACTTTGTGGACTGTATCACGATCTCATTTTTACCGGACTGTACTGTGATCTCATAATGAACACCCTTGAATACCACAGAGATAACCGTTCCTTTTACTGCTCCCTGCTCCGGTGGCACGATCAGGATATCCTCCGGACGTACTACGACATCCACCTGTGTTCCATGTTCTACATCATCCAGACATTCGAATTCCGCACCGCAGAAACGAACCTTTAATTTGTCTGTCATGATTCCATTAAAAATGTTGCTTTCTCCGATAAAGTCGGCAACAAATGCGTTCTTCGGCTCATTGTAAATATCCTCCGGCGTACCGATCTGCTGGATACGGCCTTCTGACATTACAACGATCTTATCTGACATTGTAAGCGCTTCTTCCTGATCATGGGTTACATAGATAAAGGTGATTCCCAGTCTCTCATGCATTTCCTTTAATTCGAGCTGCATCTCTTTTCTCATCTTCAGATCCAACGCACCGAGCGGCTCATCAAGCAAAAGAATCTCCGGCTCATTTACCAGTGAACGTGCGATCGCAATTCTCTGCTGCTGTCCACCGGACAATGTCTGAACGCGTCTATCTTCAAATCCCTCAAGATCTACCATCTCAAGGGCCTTTTTTACTTTCTTTTCAATCTCAGCCTTTGGAAGCTTTTTCAGCTTCAGACCAAATGCAATATTGTCATAAATATTTAAATGTGGAAACAATGCGTATCTCTGAAATACCGTATTGATCGGGCGCTTATTTGGTGGTAACTTGCTGATGTCCTTACCATTTAATAAGATCTCCCCCTCTGTCGGCATCTCAAAACCGGCTATCATTCGAAGTGTGGTCGTCTTACCACAACCGGACGGCCCTAAAAAGGTTACAAACTCTCCACGCTGCACCTCCAGATTAAAGTCATCCACAGCCGTAAAGTTATCATCAAAATTTTTTGTGATATGCTTTAACTCAATAATGTTTTCCAATTATTTATACACTCTCCTTTTCAAGTTATTTGTAATTTTTATCATTAGACAAAAATCAACTAATTCTAACATATCCGGGAGAAAATTAATATATATTTCGTGTTATTTTTCTTAGGTTTTGTGTAAATTTTACATCTGAAATTTCATCGTCTGAGAACTGATGCATACAACCTGACCAGATCTGTCTTATCGCCGAATTGAAGATGAACCGAACCATAATCCGTCTCCTGAAGCCGGACATTTTTATTTGCTGCAAGATCGCTCAGATGCACGTTGGAATTCAGCCGTCCATACCAGCCATCCGGAGTCTGCGTAAGCCCTGTGACTGGAAGCTCAGCCAGCAATTTTTCTAATAATGTGTCCTTCCCTGACGGCTGCTCGGACAAATCTGTATCTGATATCTTTTTCATTTCTGCCGGATGTGTCTTCTTCTGCATCACACTTTCTGCTGTATGCAAAGAAAGATCTGCTTCGACGCTCACTGTCTCATCAATATTCAGATCATTATAAAACGTATGAATCCGGTCAACTGCTTCTATATTGTCCGTATGAAAGATCAGATAACTCTGACCGGTATTAGAATCAACAAGAAAAGTGATCCTCCAGGACTCACTTTCCCCGTTACTTTGAAATGTTGTTATAGAATCATCCTGTCCGGTGATTGTCAGTTCACCGGAAGTTAGGCCAAAATATTCAGCCGTATTTAACAGGAGATTTTTTATTGCTGTCGGCGCCAGATGAGAATGAGACACCTGATACACACCCCATGCACTCACATCCGCATCGATCTGCCTCTGTGCATCTGCCTCCTGCACTTCGGCAAATACTTCTTCAATGTCCATTTTCTCATTTATAAAAAATTGCAATGCTGCTGCGATCCAGACAAGCAGCACCATGTAAATCTTCGCCGATCTTTTCATATACACATCCACCACCCTTTTTCTATATTCTGGACAATATCATATATTTTTATGCTCAGCGAAATATTTTTACCTTACAGGTCATTCTTTTCTTATAAAAGAAAATGCTGTCAGACATATAAATGCCTGACAGCTCATCGACTACAAAAATCTCCAGCTCTCTATTTTATCTTCATCTTCTTTGTAATTCCCTTTTTTAACAGGAACTTCTTATATGCCGTCTTCTTTCCTTTTGGAACCTTGATCGTAGCCTTTGCCTGAATCTTTGTAAATGCCTTCGATCCTACTGAAGATGCTTTTAACTTTGTTGACTTGATCGTAACGGTCTTCAGACTCTTACAGCCGGAAAATGCATAACTGCCGATCTTTGTTACGTTTGCGCCGATCGTAACCTTTTTTAACTTCGTTCTATTTACACAGGCACGGGATGCGATCGCTGTTACCTGATAGGTCTTCTTGCCAAGCTTTACGGTCTTAGGAATCGAAAGTGTCGTAACTGAATTCGTGGTTACTCCACCAAAGGCAACCGTCTTTGAAGAAGTGATCTTATAGATCATCTTATTTTTGATCACGACATCACCTTTCCGGTATCCTGTCTTTACTGTATTATCAAATGATAAAGTATTATCCTTCTTGAAAGTTTTCACGCGTTTGGACTTTGTCTGTACCTTGGATAACTGGTATGGATTGATCTCTACAAATACCGGTGAATCATTATTTGTTACATACCATACAACCATACCGGATTTTGTAACGACCGGTTCACACATGGCAAGTGCCAATGGTGAAGAATAAATATCCGATGTTTTATTCCCGCTTTCATCCAAAAGAACCATTTTTGTTATATAGGTATTCTTTGTTGTATTATTCTCCTCCCATAATAACAGGAACTGTGACCCACTGATCTTCACAAGCTTCGGATTCATCACTGTGACCTTATCTTTTGCCTTATAGTCCGTAATCCATGTAGCACCCTCCTGAAGACCTGTCTTTGAACCGGCGTTGATATAAATATTTCTTACAGATGTCTTTGTGCTCTTGATACCGGTTCCGGTCAGGATGTAATTATTATCTCCAAGCTGCAGATCATTTAATGTGTAACCGGTATAGTTATATCCTGACTCTCCCGGAATTGAAATAACTGTACCATACATCGATGGATCGCCTACTTTCTTGTTTACTTTGGTCGCTGTAAGGGCGATTCCTCTGGGGTATGCATCTCCGAGATCCGCTCGGTAGATATATGTTCCATCTGTTGCAATCTGCTGTGCAAAAGAATGGCTGACATAACCTTCTGACAGATTCATTACACCATAATACGAATCTACCAGCTTCATGCTGTTCTCATTTACTACAAAGGTGCAGTTTGCCTGATGATGATATCCGTCGTCACTGGCAAACATCGTATGACAGGTATGTATATATAATTTACCAGCCGTCTCCGTCATCGAAAGTCCGCCTGCATTAAACGGAGTATAGGTATTGGCTCCCTTAATCTTACAATTGCCCAGCCTTTTCCAGTTCTTATCATATTTAACGACACGGATTACTTCCTTCTTCTTGCTCTCTTTTGGATTTGACTGGCCAAATACAAGATAGTTGTATTTCTCACCGCTATAATATCCACCAAATAACGGGAGTTCGCATTTGATCTTTTTCCGGCTCTTTAACCGATAAGAAGAATCATAAACCTCGCGAACTACCGAACCTCTGATATACTCTACACGCTCAAAGGTTCCATCGGATCTTGCATTCAGATAAGCGGTCTGTACATTTCCATATGTATATCCACTGTTTGTACTCAGATGCATGGTTGCTGATGCTGTACCGACTGCTCCTGTAGATTTATATGTATTACTGCTCTTTGACAATGTGGAATTTGTTACCTTGATCGTGATCTTCTTTTTCACATTGATCGGGGATGCGGTAATCGTGATCGTTGCTGTTCCTTTTTTCCATGCATTCAGATTTCCGGTTTTATCTACACTTACGATCTTTGGATCTGAACTTTTATAAGTATAGTCCAGAGCAAAGCCACCATTTGTACTGCAAGCTGCTGTTCCTGATGCTCCGACCTTCATGCTGGCAGGTGCATTAATATTAAATGTCGTCGGATATGTCCAGTCAAAGGTCTCAAGATAATAATTATTGTCTTTTTTCTCTATTACCACACAGGAAGATTTATCCATAAAAAATGTGTAGACCGGATATTTTGTCTGTACACGTATCTTCTCTTTGTTCTTTGCTATATCATACTCTGTTAACACTTTTTCATCTGTCTTTACGATCAGAGAAGTTGCTGTGCTGTCTAATGCGCATCTTGGTCCGATGCTTGTAAGGTCAATATCTCCATCGCCGTAATATGAATCAGCTGTGTAAAACGCCATCTTCAATGCTTTTTTATTTGCAATGTTGATCGGTGATACGGATACACTGCTGTCAATCAGGTTAATACTTGTAGAGCTCTCAGTTACATCATTTATATCATACTGATTCGAATCTATCAGTACACAGATGTTCCCATTAAATGTAGACAGAGATACCAGATACCTGTCATTTAACATCCGGATCGGAGCCTTATGTTCAAACCATCCATTCTGGTAGAGATACATCATATTCTCTCCCTTGATCGTGATAGAATTATCACTGTTTACCTTGCCAGCCTTCAGACTTGCCATGCTGTGATCATATCCCCAATATCTCCAGTTCTCTGATCCTCGGTAATAAAAATTACCATTTGTTTTATCAAAGCCTGCAAATTCATATATATCACTTCCACATTTGGTCGTACTCAATAATTTTCCTTCAGGACTGAACAGATACAGTTTACCTTCATTGGTCGCAATATAGTATCTTCCATATGAATCGACTCCAAAGGTAGATATCAGATTTACCCAGTTCGCATCAATATCCAATGTTTCAAATGCCTGCTTATTTACCGCTCCTGTTTTAAAATTATAATTTGTGATCTCTAAATCACATGTATAATCATAAGAGCCGGATTTTTCGTTCTTCGTATATGATATATCCGATTTAGCAAAATATATTGCATTATCATCCATATAGGATTCTTCAACTCCACGCTCGCTGGTATACACTGTTGTGTATGTTCCATTCGCTATATCATAAAATACAATCTCATATGTCCTGTAATTTCCATATACCTCATCGCCTACCGTATGGACAAAATAGATTCCATTCTTCTCCGGCGAATACACCATATCATTATAGGATGTTGTCTCTCCTATCTTATCTGCATCCAGCTTTCTCGCATTTGACACAGATAATTCAGCCGATTCTTCTGTCTGTTGCCCCGGTCGCACTGCAGGCTGTGATGCCTTCGCTGTATTATTATCCGCTTGTGCCTGAACCCCGGTCGGAATTCCAATCAGACTAAGACAGACTGCAATTCCGGCAAAAACTGCTGTCAGTTTATTCCATTTTTTCATAATCATTCGCTCCCTTTCATTTTTATAATTTATTCTCCGTTACACAGATTAATTTTTCTACAAATAGCATATATATTTTATCACGGCATCTGCGCTCTGCACAATCACAAATAATAAATACAGCAAAGTTTTAATTGTCTTTTCTGTACATATAATGACAAAAAACAGGCAGTCATCAGCTTGACAACCACCTGCTCTTATTTCCTAACCTGATCAATATCTCTCAGGAAGGACATACTTCTCCTGATAGTCTATCATCTCTTTATAGATTCTCTCACAGTTATTATGATCTCTGTAATAGAAGAAGTCATCGGCACGTTTTACATACTCCGGCTTCATCTTACAGTCGTTCTGCATATACTCGATCAATGTATGGATCAGCTCATCATTATCATGGCAGATTTCCCCAAATGCCATCGTATCATAATGGAAAGTTCCTTCCTCATAATGCTGCGGAATATCCTTATGATGCAGATATACCAACGGCTTTCTCATATAAGCAAAATCGAACTGGATTCCTGAGAAATCCGTTACCATCAGACTGGACTCACAGAACATATCCTCATAACTCATATCACCAACTGCCGGAACGATATCTACGAAATCATTCTTATCAAAATCCTCCACCTGAGAACTTACGATCGGATGTAATACATATTTGATCCGGTATCCGTATTTCTCTGCAGCATCGATCAGACGCTTATCATTAATAAGTGCATTAAATACCTTGAAATATTCGGACTCCTTAAACAACGGATTATAATCACGCTGTTCGCTCTCACTGGTACGAACCGGCATAGCCGCCTGCATTCTCCATGTCGGACTTATCATGATCTGCTTCTTCGCGCGATCCTTCAGTCCGTCATAACGCGGCACACCGGTAAGCTTCAAGGCATCATAGCCAACGTAATCATATACCGGTCTTGACAGGTTATCGATCTCATACTTCGATGCACAGAAATACAATCTGGTATTATCTCGAAGTCTGTTCTGTGCGATCGCGATCTTCTGAACTGACATGCCATGCTGAACGCAACAGACATGGAAATGCGTCAGATCTCTGATATAAGATGAATTTGTAAGTGTATATCCGTTAAATGCATATACTGTTGAATTCGATATAACCATCATATCCGCATACAGGAAAACAAGTCTGTGCTTCAAGGAGTCACGAACCAACGGCTTGTAGCCCTCTTTCTTCAAACGCTTATAATCCGTACTCTTCTTATCGACCAGATAATAATGCTTGATCTTCTTATTCTGCGCACTTGCATATTTGTACAGATACTCGGAAGAATCTCCACCCTTATAGATCTTATCAATATACATCCAGATCGGCTTTCCGGTCATAAACGGTCTGCAGATAAAATACAGAACTCTAAGTAATGCATATTTTCTGGTGTAGTTATTCTTCATCAGCATGTCTTTTAACAGCTTAAGTTCCTTGATAAACTTCTGACGCTTATTGACCTTACGGATGATGATACCCTTTCGTTCCGCTGTCATCATGTATTCTCTGTTATCTCCGAATACCCAATGGCTGCTTCCAAAGGCATTGCAGACACGGCTGAAATGCGATGGATAGCGAATATTGATTGGCTCTAACTGACTTCCGATCGCCGCCTCACAGAATAACTCAGATTCAGACTTATCCTTAACCGAAATCGACAAATGGAATGAGTGCCTCTTACAGATTGCCGCACCAAATGCCTTTGTCAGGCCATATCTCTCATTATACTGGATCTTATATTTCTTATTGTCATACCGGAAATACACTTCATCCACCATTGAATAAAGGATCGGATGAACCGTACCGTCAATCTCCAGCTTACCATCTCTGTAATTTATAAATAATATATTTGTGGAAAGGCTCATCAGAGAGTTAAATAATGTATCTCCAATTCCGTAATAGATCTTTCCTGCGAGGAAGAAACGTTCAAACTTATAGTCTTTTCCGTTTCGAAGGATTCCATATACCCATTTCATCGTATCACCGGTGATACAATCTTTTACCTTATTCCGGTTCAACATGATATTTTCCTCGATCAGACGAAATGCCTGTCCGATCAATTCCAGATATTCTTCACCATGTCCCTCTTCGATCACATGTTTATTCTTATTATCCATGTTTCCATTAAATCTCGCCATAATGGAATACATGAAATTATACTGGATAAATACAGGAATACTTCCATATGTCTCTTTCATTTCCTGTAAAAACGGCATCCAGAAATCAGTAACTGATTCAAAATACCACTCTCTCATATACAGTCCGCGATAGAAAGTATTATCGTGTTCTTCATACTCATACGCTGTTAATGTCGCATATGGCAGAAAACATGTCTTCATCGTCTTCGCCATCAATCGAAGCATAAAATCCCGTTCTGCCTCCAGTCCAAGAGCCGGATCAACCGACTGCTTTTTGAATGCTTCTGCACGGATGATCACGCCACCAAATCCAAATGGAAAACAATCATACTTACTTTTCAGATCAATAATATAAAAGGATTTGATATCCTCTCCATCCGTAACCTTTTTATAATTACGAAACGCTCCAAATGTCTCATCATGAAACGCCTTTGTTATCATATATGTGTCCATGTCATAGCAGTGAACATTTCCTTTTACAAATACTTCTGCCAGATTCGACGAGATATCATCACCTGCATGTATGATCATAATATAATCACCGGAAGCCTTCTCTGCCATCTTCTGGTGTGCGTCCTGCTCGGATACATACGTTTCTTTATTTACTTTACTTGTAAATGCATGATTGCCGATTCTGGTAATAACATTTTCATACCATGAACGATCGTCCTGTACACGATCTGTATTTAAAATAACCTCCACCTCATAGGAAGCTGTTACCGAGTCTTTTTTACCATTATTATATTTCTTATCAACATGCTTTCCTGCGACTGTAACCTGATTGTCATGCTCCAGACTATAGGATGCCATTTTCTCAAGTGCTTCCACTGTTGTCTGATTTAATTTCTTATCATCCGACAAATAGCAAATAATCGATAATTTCATTTTCATTTCTCCTGCACTTTTCTATTACTTCATACGCATTTAGACTTGTGTCAACTTACAAATAGACATACAGTAATATTGTACATAAATTTTACATATAACGCAAGTGCAAGATATTGGCTGTATTCAGCGTTTTAATCTTATATTCATTATTCTCTTGATTTCATTTATGATCTGTGCTATAAAGTAAACAGTGTTTACCATTTGAACAAAAAGGAGTGAGAACAATCCGAGAAAGTACAAAAGCAACAAGAGAAGCCATCCTTACAAGTGCCAGAGAAATCTTTTTGGAATATGGTTATCAGGATGCTTCAATGCGAAAAATTGCAGCACGGGCAGGTATAACCCCGGGAGCGATCTATAAGCACTTCTCCGGTAAGGAGGATATGTTTGAAGAGATTTTTGCTGAAAGTGGCAATAAACTTATGCAGCTCACAGAATCCATGTTAAATATAGATTTTTCTGCCATGTCTGATGACCAGCTGATTCAGATCTTATATTCACGAATATCGGTCCGCACCTTCGAACTGTTAGAAGGTGACATGCAGTTATTTCATATGCTGCTGAAAAATGATTCAGGTACATATCTGAACCGTTTTCGTAAAATCTATATCGACCGCTGCGTCCCATTCAGCCTGCAGTATTATTCAGAATTATACAGACGCGGGCTGGCATCAAATATGTTATCGGAGAAAACGATATACATGCTCTCATCTTCCGAATTCTCTATGGTCTGCGATTTAATCGCAGATGATGACTGTAAGAACGGAATCACATCTGAGAGCAAACAGGCATTTTTAGAGGCAATGAATATTCTGCTTCATGGACTGGAAGCAGAGCTTGGAATAAAAAAACAGGAGTAACCATAACATGGAAAAAATTAAGATAGAAAAAGGAATGGTACAGGAAACACTGTTGATTCCGCTGTATGGAAGAAAATATGCAATGGATCGCTATCCGGATCTCTTCATGGATCACGACTGTCAGGCGATCTTTGAACAGATCGACTTCCATCCTGAAGATGGCATTGTATTCTTTGCATCCGGTGTATTCTATTATTTTAAAAAGACCGATGTGGAAAAGCTGTTTACAGCTATGGCTGAACATTTCACCGAAGGCAAGCTGATTTTTGATGCAACGAAGAAAAAAGGACTGAAAAGTATGCTGAAAACTTGGTTAAATGGCTTTATCACAAACATGGTCTTCCGGCATCTGGATCGATCAAAAATGTGCCAGATCATCGAATTGGAATTTGACTAAAAAATATGGAGGCATCTCGATATGGAATATGGATTCACTCAGAAATTATTTGGATATTTCTATCACAGCTCCTGTATGAAGCAGGCAGCAAAACAACAACTGGATATTGATAAAAAAGCAATCAAGCAGGAATATGTATCTATAATCAAAAATGCAAAGGACATCGGCAAATCCAGACTTATGAGCTCCTATTGCATGGGCGCATATTTTATTGCCTTGAATCGTAAGACATCCCTGTCACCGGAAGTCTGCTATGAGCTGTACAAGAACGGCTTATCTGCCAACAAGCTGTTTCATATAGCGGTTGGAAATGCCGACAGCTATCTTGATAAAAAGAAGATGCCGGGCAGACTGAAATGGTCAGCAGATTCTCATTTGCGCCGATATGAAAATGACTGGGTCGTTGATATCATTGAGGGAACTCCTCAAGATGATTTTGAACTTGGCTACGACTATCATACCTGCGGTATCTGTAATCTCTGTCGGGATGAAGGATGCTTTGAACTGGCGAAATATCTCTGTCGGATGGACTATGTTCTCGCGGATATGATGCAAATGAAGCTCACCCGGACGAAGACGATCGCCGAGGGCGCAGATCTCTGCGATTTTCGATACAGTAGAAAATAAATCGAAAAACGATATGTACAAATTAGCATAATCTGTCAAAAAATACAGTCGGCCATCCGTGCAAAAAAGGATGCAAAATTGATTCATTTCTTATGCTTTTTTGAGTGTCTTTCTATGCAGTGCAGTTATAGACTTAACAGCAGTTACAAAGGAGGACACATTATGTTACATATATTCGGAAGTACGGTAAAGAAAAGAACTGTCATATCACTTGCAGTCCTTTACATAGTATTATTAATGATTGTAATCATCGCAGGAAAGATCAAAAAAATGAAGTTATCATCAGAAAATATATCTGCTCCCACTACCGACAGCAATGAAGCCACCGAACTGTCAGCACAGGCAGTACAAACTTCAACCCGGAAATCAGGTAATAATTCAGAATCATCTGATCTTGATACCCGGGCAGTTCTTCAAACACTTGCTTCAGCTACAGAGGCGGAAAATAATGGGCTTCTAACGCTGGTCAATATGTCTCACACATTACCATCTGACTGGAGCGTAGATCTGATACAGCTTCGAAATGGTCAATCCATTGACCGCCGTGCATATGACAGCTTACAGGCTATGATGGATGATGCCAGAGCCGAAGGCCTTGATCCACTTATCTGTTCGTCTTACCGGACACAGGAAAAGCAGGAGCAGCTCTACACGAATAAATATAATTCTTATATCGAACAGGGCTATAGCAGTGATGATGCAAAAGCCTATGCCGCTACCTGGGTCGCCTATCCGGGAACCAGCGAACACCAACTCGGACTTACCGTTGATATCTGTTCTGTCAGCAACCAGAATCTGGATGACTCACAGGAAGACACCGCTACCCAGCAATGGCTCATGGCAAACTGCTACAAATACGGTTTCATCCTACGCTATCCTTCTAATAAATCCGACATTACAGGAATCTCTTATGAGCCATGGCACTACCGCTATGTTGGTAAAGATGTGGCACAGGAAATCCACGATAAAGGAATTTGCCTAGAGGAATATCTGGAAATACAGCAATAAATATGAAAAACTGTTCCTTGGTTTTACATTTATATTAGAAAATCCAGATACGGCATCTCTGCCATATCTGGATTTTCTAATATAATATACATGTTACCTGTTCTGCCTATGTCTTTATCCTATGATTGCCTTAATTTCAGCTTCGCTCAT
>UMEZ01006218.1_pt1 | contig 48050 bp, 40 predicted proteins | sample 1964841 | NCBI WGS metagenome assembly UMEZ01 (sample SAMEA4836029, study PRJEB28245) | human gut metagenome | biome: gut microbiome; material: fecal sample | place: Denmark | collected 2008 | reverse complement strand
CAGATTTACAGTCTGCCGCCTTTAGCCACTCGGCCACCTACCCTTTTATTTACATTTTTATATTAAAATACAAAAATGGTGCGCCCTCAAGGATTCGAACCTTGGACCCACCGGTTATGAGCCGGTTGCTCTGACCAACTGAGCTAAGGGCGCATTTGTTCAACGCAAGTATAAGTATAAAGTATTTATTTTAATATGTCAATAGTTTTTTAAATTTTTTTTCATTTTTTATTCAAATTTGCGGGCGATTAAAATCACCCATACATTTCTCATTGTTTTTATTTATATTTTTACATGAATGGCGGGCGATAAAATCGCCCCTACATTTTTTTATTCATTTTTTTAGTCTGCTGCAGCCCATATTATTAACCTTCCACTTGAGTCGTCTGTACATGTTGAAAGTGATATTTCTCTTCTTCCCTGTACATCTCTTGTTGCATAATTAAAATCTTGAGCTGACGTTTGATATTTTTTTGTTATTGTATATGCAACTTCTGTTCCGGTCTTGTCTGTTATATATATCTTATCTCCTATAGATAAGTTTTTATTGTTTGAAAACATTTGACCATTTCTATAATTATGTCCTACTATTACTGTATTTCCAACCTTATTAAGTCCTGGTCCATAAAGAATTGCTACTGATGACTCTATAGAACTTGGCGTTACTTTTTCTAAAATTATAGTTTCTAAACCTGTAGTTGGAATTTTAATTTTTCCCATTACTTCATAGCCCCTATAAGTTACTTTTGAGCTATCTCCACTATTCCCATTGTTATTGTTTGAAGCTATTAATTCATTTAGGTCTATATCTGGTGTAATATCTTCGCCGCCGCTTGGTGTGTTGTTTTGATTAGTATCATTGTCAAGATGATCATCAAATTGGTGTATTACACCTTGGGTTTCTTTTGCTTTCTCATAATCCTTATAGTATTTTGCTCCTAAAAAAATTAATATTCCTATTATTGCAATAATTAAAACAATTAATAATATTGTTAATACTTTACCATATTTACTTTGCATATTATCCTCTCCTATCTTTTGCACCTATTAATATATATTATATCACATTAGTTTAATATTATCTAGTGTTTTTAGAGGATTAAATAATTTAGTTAAACGGGCGATTAAAATCACCCGTTTATTTTAACATTTTTTTAATTTTAAGACTAGTAACATTTAATTTAACCTTTGTAGAATGGTCAATTAAAATTGTCAATACATTCTAACATTTTTTAGTTTTGACTAGTAACAGTTATGTGGTTTTATGCTGTCTTCAATTCCAGTCTTAGTTTATCAGCTATCATTGCTATAAATTCGCTATTTGTAGGTTTTCCTTTTGCTGCTGATACCGTATATCCAAATATGTTTTCTACTGTATCTTGTTGTCCTCTTCCCCATGCAACTTCTATAGCATGTCTTATTGCTCTTTCTACTCTTGATGGTGTTGTTTTGTATTTTCTTGCTATATCTGGATATAATTGTTTTGTTATTTGATTAATTACATCTATGTCTCCTATAACCATCATTATTGCTTCTCTTAAATATTGGTAACCCTTTATGTGTGCTGGAACGCCAACTTCATGTATTACATTTGTTACAAGAGCTTCCAAATTCTCTTCATTTTTCTTGTCTTCTGGCGCAATATCTATATACTGTGTTTTTAATTCCCTTGTCATATAATTTCCTTTTATTGGTGCAGGTTGATAAAATTTAAGCTCTTTTATTCTTTTTATTAATAGTTTTATTTCAAATGGCTTTACTATGTAATATTGCGCACCTAAGCTTATTGCTTTTTGCGTAATTTTGTCTTGTCCCACTGCTGACAACATTATAAATAATGGTCTTTTCTCCAATTTTGAGTCGTTTACTCTTTCTAAAACTCCTAATCCATCAACATGTGGCATTATCATGTCTAATAAAACTACGTCTGGACATTTTTCCATTATCATTTGGTAAGCCTCACTTCCATCTTTGGCACGTCCAACTATTTCCATTCCTTCTTCTCTTTCCAAGTATCCCATCAATGTCATTGCAAAATCGTAATTGTCATCTGCTATTAATATCTTAATATTATCGCTCACATTCATTTCCCCCTAATAAAAATTTTTGTAATTTTTTTACAGTTCGAATTATATTATGTTTGGAAAAAATTTGCAATAGCCTTTTTGGTATTTTTTTCCAGCTTTCTTTTCAAGTGTTTATTTTTCAACGTTTTTTCTTATATATTTTTTTCGTATTATTTTGTATTTTTGTATGCTCAAATTGGTATTCGATGTTATATTTTCTTTTTCGACAAAATTCGCCTCTATTAAGCATGTCGCAAGGTCACTATATTTTACATCTATTATATTAATATTATTTTTATTACAATAATATTTAAAATTTTCTAAATCTTTGTAATTTAATTCAATTTCTAATTCTATTCCCTCTTCTTCTATTACAATTTCAGATTTTTCTATAACTTTTTGAGTCGCTTCAGAATAAGCTTTAACTAATCCTCCTGTCCCCAAGAGAATTCCACCAAAGTATCTTGTAACTACAACTAAAATATTAATAAAATTATTTTTTTCTAATATATTAAGCATTGGCATTCCTGCAGTTCCACTAGGTTCACCATCATCACTTGATTTATTTATTATTTCATTTTTCCTTATTATTCTATATGCATAACAATGATGTCTTGCTGTATTATGCTTTCTTTTTATTTGTCTTATTTTTTCCTCTGCTTCTTCTTCTGAAGTAATATAAAAAATATTTGCTATAAATTTAGATTTTTTCTCTGTTATATCAGCTTCTTCATTTGACTCAACTGTTTTAAACATTCGTGGCACCTCCTGCTGTATAGCCTGTAGAATATGCTATTTGTAAATTAAATCCTCCTGTATATGCATCCACATCAATAATTTCCCCAGCAAAATACAAACCTTTTATTAGTTTAGACTCCATTGTTTTAGGATTTATTTCCTTTATACTAATTCCACCTGCTGTTATAATTGCCTCTTCAATTGGTCTAAAGTCATGTAATGTTATTTCAAAATTTTTAAGTAATTGAACTAACCTTACTCTTTCTTCTCTTGTTATTTCATTTACCTTTTTATTTTGATCTATTCCAGACAGTTCTATTACTGTACTTATCATCTTTTGGGGTAACAAGTTATCTAAGCTATTTTTAAAGATTTTATTTTTTTCTAATGAAAAGTCTCTTAAAATTCTATCATCTAATTTCTGTACATCTAATGCTGGTTTTAAGTCAATAATTAATTTTATATTACCTTGTCTTATATCTTCTTTTTTATATCTTAACAAATGCGCCGACCCGCTTAAAATTACAGGTCCAGAGACTCCAAAATGAGTGAAAATCATTTCTCCAAAATCTTCATATATTATCTTGTTATTTTTAGCATCTTTAATTTTAATAGCTACATTTTTTAAACTCAATCCTTGCATTCTTCTACAGATTTCTAAGTCTTTTCCTTTAGTAGAAATAGGCACTAAAGATGGTTTTATTTCCGTTACGGTATGTCCCACCTTTTTAGCCAATTCATATCCATCTCCTGTAGAACCTGTGGCAGAGTAGCTTTTCCCTCCAGTTGCTAATATTACTTTATCTGCTTTAAGAATTTTTTCTTTTCCACCTTGTATATATTTTACACCACTAACAATATCCTGTTCAGTTAAAATTTCCTTAACATTGGCGCCTACTTCTATTTTAACTTTTAATTTTTTTAAACGATTTAATAAAGCTTGCAAAACATCTTGAGATTTATCAGTAATTGGAAATACCCTATTCCCTCTTTCAACTTTTGTTTGCAAGCCTTCTTCTTTTAATATATTTAATATATCTTCATTTGTAAAATTGTTTAGACAACTATATAAAAATTTTCCGTTTCCCGGAACATTTTTTATAAATTCATCAATTGAAATACTGCTTGTTATATTGCATCTTCCTTTTCCTGTAATTAACAACTTTCTTCCTAGCATATTCATTTTTTCTAATATTGTTACATCATTTTTATTAGTACCAGCTGATATTGCTGATAGCATACCAGCTGGTCCTCCACCTATTATTACAACTTTCACTTTATTCTCCTATATTATATTTTCAACTGCTTTCATTACACCTATTTTTCCATATTCGTATGTAAGTCCTCCTTGCATAAATGCAACATATGGTTCTCTTATTGGTGCATCACAAGATAGCTCAATTGATGATCCTTGTGTAAATGCTCCTGCTGCCATTATTACCTTATCTGTATATCCTGGCATATCCCATGGTTCTGGTATACTATTGCTATCTATAGGTGACCCCATTTGGATACCTTGACAATATTTAATCAATTTATCTGCATTGCCAAACTCTATTGTTTGAACAATATCTGTCCTCTTTTCATTATATTTTGGACTAGGTTTATATCCTAATTCTTCTAACATTTTACTAGCAAATATTGCAGTTTTTAAACTACTTGCAACAACTGAAGGAGCCATAAACAATCCCTGTAAAATGTATTTATTTATTCCCAATGTAGGTCCTACTTCTTTTCCCAATCCAGGTGCTGTCAATCTTTCTGCTGCTAACTTTACAAGTTCTCGTTTTCCAGCTATATATGCTCCATTTGGCGCTATTCCACCACCCAAATTTTTAATTAAAGAACCAACTATTACATCTGCACCTATTGATGTAGGTTCGTATTTATCTACAAATTCTCCATAGCAATTGTCCACCATAATTATTACATCTTTATTCACTGCTCTAATTGTTTTTATTACTTTTTCCATTTTTTCTAACGAAATACTGCTTCTTAGTGCATATCCTCTAGAGCGTTGTATTTCTATCAATTTAATATCATTTTTTGCCACTCTATTTTTTATCTCTTCATAATCAAAGTCGTCATCTTTCAACTCTATCTGTTCATATTGCACTCCATATGATTTTAATGAGCTATCATTTTCCACTAGCCCTATAACTTCATCTAAGGTATCATATGGTTTACCACTTATACTTAGCATTATATCCCCTGGTCTTAAATATGCAAATAGTGCAACTGTTAATGCATGAGTACCAGATATAAACTGTGTTCTAACAAGGCTATCTTCCGCTTCTAATACTTCTGCAAATACCCTTTCAATAGTATCTCTACCTATATCTCCATATCCATAACCTGTTGTTCCATTAAAATGCATATCTGATATATTGTTTTTTTGAAATGCCTTCAATACCTTTAACGAGTTGTATTCACATACCGATTCAACTTGTTTGAATTCTTTTTGTATGTTTTCTTCCGCTTTCCTTGCTAATTCTATTGTTTTATCACTAATTTCCATTTTCTTATACATGTTTTATTATAGTCCTTTCTGTAGTATTAAATTTCTATTCAGGTAATTCTTCTGTATAATACTCTTGTTCCCATTCTTTTGTTTTATAATATTTGCCAATAAAGCTTGGATTTTCCCATTTAAAACTGTAAATAGGTTCTTGTATTATTTCGCCTTTTATATTTACAACTCCCCATTTTCCGCCTTTTTTTATTCCAGCAAATCCATATTTATTGAATTCTGTAACCATATCATATTCATTGTTTATTATTAGCTTGTTTTCTTCGTTTACAAATCCCCACTTCCCATTTATTTTTTTTGCATACATTTTATTGTTTGGTTCGATTTGTTTATATGAAATTTCGTTTCCATTATTATCAAAATACTTAATATCATCATTTGAAAATACCTTAAAATAATTATCTTCTTTTTCTATACTTGCATTATTCATATTGCATACTATTTTCATTTCGTTATTTAACAATGTTATATTATTTGTGTTATTGATATTTGCCTGTATTATTTCTGTTCCTGCTATCTTAAATATACTATTATATTTTAAATCTGCTATTGATTTTCCAGATAAATCAATGATTCCATTTTTTCCATCTTTATATACTATAAAATACTCGTCCTTTATGTGTTCTATATATGTGTAATTATTATCTATTTTTACATTATCTTCTCTATCAACTACTCTATATATTTCGTCTTTGTCTATTGTTATATAGTAATTATTGTTACTTGTTGGTAATTTAGCATATATATTATTGTTTTCTATTTTATTTCCTTGCAAATCTAATATAGTTATTTCATTATTTTTTACAGCATTTATATATATTCCTCCAAACATTATGCTATCATATTCTGGTTGTATTATTATTTTTCCTTTTATATCTGCTATTCCGCTTTTTGCATTTCTTTGTATCACAAACATATTATTATATGCATTGTAACTTATATCTTCATATTCATAGTTCAATATTGTTTTATTATTTTTTACAATACCTGCCTGTCCATTTTTAAATACTAATAAAAATATATTTTTATCATCTATTATTTCGTTAATTCTGCTTATTTCTGTGTACTGAGTATCTAGTAAAACTTTTCCATTAGAATTAATATATCCATATTTATAGCTATCTTCTACTTTCTTTTTTACTATAAATCCAGATGCTTTGTACATTGTTTCCGAATTATAATAATTATCTACTGTAATTTGATCATATTCTGGCTTTATTATAACTTTCCCTTTAATATTTATTGCTCCATATTTTGCGTTTTCTTCTACTAATAACATACCTTCTTTATAGTTTATTGCTTTTATACTGTCATATATAGGTTTTGTAATTATCTTATTTTCTAATGAGATTAAACCATATTTGTTATTTTTTTTGTATTTTAATACGCTTTTTTCAAATGGTATACCGTCCCAAGTTGATTCTGTTGGTAATGCCTGTACACTTTCATATTCTGTTAATATTTTCTGACCATTCTCATTAAATACATCTATTTCATATTGCTGTAAATTAACATTATAGTCATGCATGCATATAAAGACTGGCTTTGAAGGGTTAGGTATTTGAATTATATCATATTGGGGTTTTACTATTATATTTCCTATTTCATCTATTACTCCATATTTTTTATTCTCTAAAATCAAATTATATTTAATATTTGTTACTCTTTCTATCTTATAAGAATTTTCGTTTCTTTTCCATAAATACATAGCAATAGCGACAAATACTAAAATTGTTATTATTGTTATTATAATTATTTTACTTTTCTTCATCTGTTTTTCCCCCATCCACTTTTTTTAGTAATTTCTTCGAAGCACGGGTGATTAAAATCGCCCATACATTTTTTATTTATTTTTGCATATTTTAACACGTTTTATTCTTTTATCTTCATATTCCTCTATTTTGTATGTTAGTTTTCCATCTTCTATTATTGTTTCTTCTCCTTCTGGTGGTAGTTCTTCAAGTTTTCCTAATAAATATCCAGATAAAGTCTCGTAATCTCCATCTGATATTTCTATTCCTATTATTTTTTCTAAATCTCCTATAGATATGTTGCCATTTACCATGTAGGTATTTTCGTCTATAAGTTCATATTCCAATTCTTCTTCGTCATGTTCGTCAAATATATTTCCCACAAGCTCCTCAAGTATATCTTCCATTGTAACTAATCCTGCTGTTCCACCATATTCATCTATAACTATTGCCATTTGCATCTTGTTTCTTTGCAACTGTCTAAACAATTTGTCTATTGGAACTGATTCTGGTACAAAATGAACTTCTTTTATTAATTTTTTTATATTTATTTTCTTCTTATCTCTTAAATCTTTTAATATGTCTTTAATTAATATAATTCCCTTTATATTATCAATTGTATCTTCATATACTGGAATTCTACTATACTTATAATCGTCTAACTCATCTAAAACTTCATACAAATCTTGTGATATCTTCAACGCGAATATATCTATTCTTGGCGTCATTATTTCGGAAGCTGTTGTATCATTAAATTCAAAAACATTATTTAGCAGTTCTTTTTCTTCTTGATCTATTGTTCCTTTTTCTTCTCCTTCATCTATCATCATTTTTATTTCTTCTTCTGTTACAATTTCTTCTTCATTTTCCTTTACTCCAAAAATTTTAGATATTACATTAGTCGAAAATGTAAGTAATTTTACAAATGGTGCTGTTATAAAAGATATACCTCTAATTACTCCAATAGTTCCAAATGATACTTTTTCGTAATATTTCATTGCTAGCCTTTTGGGTACTAGTTCGCCAAAGACTAATGTAAAAAATGATAATAATATTGTAATTAATATAATAGATATTGTTCTCCAAGTATCCGTTCCAAGCATTGGTAGTAAATTATTTAACATTGGTGCTAATTTGTCAGCAAATGCATCTGATGCAAACGCACTTGATAAAAATCCAGCTAAAGTAATGCCTATTTGGATGGTGGCTAAAAACTTGCTTGGATTTTTCAACATTTTATATATTTGTTTTGCTTTTTTGTTTCCCTCTTTTGCCTGCTTTTCTATTTTTGCATCGTTTAGTGATATAAATGCTATTTCGCTTGCCGCAAAATAGGCATTTAATAATATTAAAACAACCAATACAGCTATTTGACTAAACATTAAATGTTTCCTTCTTTCTTTTTGTTATTTTCAACAATATTATATATGCTTTATAGCTGTATTGTCAATGAAAATTTGGGTGTTTCCCTACAAATTAGAAGCCTGTTCTTGGCAGTTTTTTTATTTCATTTCTTTCCCCAACCTCTAATTTAGAAGTCTCTTCTGGCACTTCTTTTTCTTCATCCTCTGGTTCCTTAAAATTCTCTACTGTTATTTCTACTGTTTCATTTAATTTCAAAGAAATATCTATTTCCTTTTCGTATGGTAAATATCCAGAAGGAGCTTGCACTTCTTTTAGATGATATTTTCCTGGTACAAGATTTTTTATTTCTATTATTCCTTTTTCATCAGTTATAAGTTCTGTATATATTATTTTTTCGTTTTCATCTAATAATTTAAACTTTGAACCTGAAAGTGAGTTTTTAGTATCTCCGTCCTTTTTTATTACTTTTATTTTAGTTGTATTTTCCATATACCTTTCTTTTAAAGTGGTAGTACTTGTTTCAAATTCTCCAACAGTTAAAACATAATTCTGTTTATTTTCTACTGTTGACTTTCCATATAATATAGGATATGTTTTTACATTTGATTTAGCATTTATTATAATTTCTCCGGCCTCTTCTAATTGCTTTATTGGTAACATTATTTTAAACTTTTCTTTACTTTTGAAAGTTGTTTTTTCTACATTACTTTCATCTACCACTTTCGCAATATTGTTATTCGCTATACTTATAGTATACTCTTCGTTAGCTGCTGAGGCATCTACTCTATATGTTTTGCTTATACAATTTTTGTCTAAATTATCAATTTGCCAATTTTCTGTTTCTGCAATTATTTTTATTGTAGCTATCTTTTTGCTCTCATTTGAATTTCTTGCTTTTTCTCTTATTTGCCTCATAGCATTTAATACTATTTGTCCGTTATTCGCACAAATATTAAATTTGCTCATGTCATAATCATATAGCATATCATAAATTGCTAATTTAGTTGCGGTAAATGCTTCTATCTCTGTATTGCATCCTAATTCTTGTGGTGTTTTAAATGGATAACCATTTATTACCGCATTCCATACTAAATTATTTGAATATATATTTTCTGCAATTACATCATATGAATAGTCTTCTGTTACACCATCCTTTTCTCTATTTACGCAATATGCTGGATATTCTTTTCCATCCTTCTCATATACCACAAACTGAGTTCCAATTTTTATTCCATTATATACAAGGCATATGAGTTCTCCCTTTGAATAAAGTTTTACAGTGGATTTTTGCTCTATTACTGTTGCTTTAGAGACATTTGATAATATTTGTGCTGTAAATAGCATTGCACTTATCATTAGTATTATAAATGTTTTCTTTATTAATTTTATTATAAATTTTTTCATCTATTTTTCTTCCTTTCATATTTCTATTGCTTGTATGCATCTTCTATATTCTTTTTTATTTTCTTCACACGTAATTAATGTAATTCTATTATCTTCTGTATTATGAACATAGCTCCAATCTGTCTCATCTATAATCTTATTAATTTCTACTTTATACCTTCTTATTCCATTTTGTGTTGAGTAGATAACTATATCTCCTTTACTCAATTTTTTAATATTCTGAAAAAAATTACAATTATATCCTCTATTATGTGCTGCTAGTGCAACATTTCCATTCCATTTGCTACTTTCGCAAAAATGCCCCACATGTTTTGCAATTACATTATTTGTTACTCCTTCGCATATTTCCGCATCAACATTAATTGCTGGAATTTTTATTCTCCATTCATTAACTTTGTCGTCTTGAATTGTAGGTTCAATTTTGGGTATCTCCTGTTCTTTTTTTAATGTTTGAGCAACCATCTTTTTTATTTTTTCTTGACTATTGGCGGGAATTTTTATAGATATAACCTGATTAGATTTGTTTATGTTTTTAAATTGTTGTTGAAGATTATAAATTAATAGATTAATAGATAAATATATAATAACTGTTAACACTAATGAAAGCACAAAAATACCTCTTTTAGTGTATACCATTACACATTTTGCACCTCCTTGTTTATAAAATTATTTTATTCTTCTTGGGAATTTTTTGAGATTTAAACTATTTGATTTTTTTTGAAATAAATTTTAAAATTAAAAATTGCAATTTTTATTGTATATAATATATAGCATTTTACCTTGTTTGTAAAGAATTTTTCATCGACAGTTTTTTACAAAATTCGGGTCTAAAATGACCCGAATTTTATTCTCCTATTAGTTCCAAGTTGTTTTCATCTATTATATGTACTGATTTTATAACATTTTCAAGCTGTTCATCTGTTTTTTTCTTTACTACAATATAATTTGTTGTATGCCCTTTGTAATACTCTCCTTCTTTCTCTTCAAACAAAACTTCTAAATTTTTTCCTATATATTTTTCATTGTGTTCTTTTTGTTTTTTGTCCGATAGCTCTATTAATTTTCTACTTCTCTCTTCTTTTATATTACCTGGAATTTGATTTTTCATTATAGCTGCTTTTGTTCCTTTTCGAGGTGAATATTTAAATATATGCATTTTATAAAAGTCTATTTTATTTAGAAATTCATAAGTTTGTGTAAATTCTTCTTCTGTTTCATCTGGAAATCCTACTATAATATCAGTTGTTAATGCTACATTAGGATAATATTTTCTTAATAGTTCTACTTCTTTTTCAAATTCTTCTACACTATATTTTCTATTCATCCTCTCTAATGTTTGGTTACACCCACTTTGCAATGATAAATGAAAGTGATCACATACTTTATCTAATTTTGATAATCTATTGACAAATTCTTCTGTTATAAGCGTTGGCTCTAATGAACCTAATCTTATTCTTTTTATGCCGTCAATTTTGTTTACTTCCTCTAATAAATCTATTAATTTATAATTATTTTTAAAATCTTTTCCATATGATGCTATATGTATTCCTGTTATTACTACCTCTTTTATCCCTTCTTTTGCAACATGCGAAATTTCTTCTATTATGTTTTCTGGCATTCTACTTCTTACTCTTCCTCTTGCATATGGGATAATACAGTATGAGCAAAATCTATCACATCCATCTTGTATTTTTATAACCATTCTTGTTTTTTCGGTATGTGTTACTGTTCCAAAATCTAAAAATTCAACTTGATGCAATACATCTGATATTTCCATTTCCTTTGTTTTATTGCTCAAAAATTTATTAACATAGTCCACTATGTCATTTTTTTCATTTATTCCTAATACTAAATCTATATTTTCTATTTTTTGTAATTCATCTTTTGCAACCTGTGCATAACATCCTGTTGCAACTACAATACTGTTTGGATTTATCTGTTTTACTCTTCTTAGCATTTGTCTAGATTTTCTATCCGCCATGTTTGTTACAGTACAAGTATTAATTATATATACATCTGCCATTTCTTCTGTTTCTACTACATCATATCCATTTTCTATAAATTTTTGTGCCATTGCGTTTGTTTCGTACTGATTTACCTTACAACCGCAAGGTAATTATTGACACCACTTTCTTCTTTTCTTTTTCCATATTCAGTTTATCCTCTCCTATTTGTTCTATCATTTCTTCTTATGTCAAAATCCATCATCTATTCTGATTTTGGTATCCCACGATCGCTTGCAATCATCTCTGTACTTTTAATAAAATCCTGCATCGTTTTTATTGAAATTGGATTTGTTATTTTTCTTGGTCCACCTTGGTATCTTTGCAATATTGAGCCATTAAATTCTTTAACCTTTTTTCTGTCGCTTATAACTGTTTTATCAATTAATGTTAATCCCGTTTCTTGTGCATATTGTAAGCTTCTCACTACTAAACCCTCTAAATCGCAATAATCTTTTCTTCTATAGTCTTTAGAATGCAAATATTCTATGTATTCATCTCCTGAGGATAACAGCATAGCAATTGCATGCTTATATAATTTGTGTCCTGCATAATTAAAAGGACTTAATATGTCAAAATCATCAATTTCAAAGCGTTCTATTCCTTGTTTATCTCCTATGCTAACTCTACAATAATTTCTCCAATTGTATTGAATCGCACCTGTTATAACCCTGTTTACATCGCTTTTTCTTAGTGTTTCTCTCAATTCTGCTATTGTTGTTCCAGTTCCCACATTGTCATCAATCAGCAAAATGGTTTTTTTATCTTGCAATATTCTTTCACTTGATATCAAATCTCTAATAGGTACATATTCTTTTTCTAATCCTATGGTAGAATCAATGTATTTGCTTTTTAAAGTATTGGTAAAATCATACCCATACATTACATTAAACATAGGTCCTATATAAGTAGCTCCATATCCTGGCGTTAGTATTTCAATTTCATCTGGTGACTTATTCAATTTTAATGTTTTGGCAAATAGATACAACATTGCTTTGTTATCCATTTCAATTGCCCTTTGTTCCGAGTTTTCATCTCCATATGGAAGTACTTTGTCAGGATTAATTTCTATTTTGCCCTCACCTTGAAGTATAGTCATTATGTTTTTTACATCTTCCAACAGGCATTTTCTTGCTCTTTCCATTTTTTCTCTATATACCGGAGCTTTTTTATTTAATATATATCTTTCAAACATCTTAAAATACACTCTTCCCGAGCAATTAGCCATATTTTCAAGAATCACAAAATTTCTCCTGCTTATTTCCTGTGTAAGCTTCATCTTAAGTTCTTCTCTACACGAAGCTAGCTCTGACATACTTTTGACATTATAATACTCCCTTGATCTAGATAGAAAAGTACCTTTTGTCCCATTTTTCATTATAGGAGTAACATATTTTTCAATTCCCTGAATATCGTCAAGCTCTATTATTCCTAATACATCAAAGTCTCTCAAATCCAGTTCTTCTTTCATATCTTATTGTTCTCCTTTTAAAAAATCTTTTAAGCAATTTAGTTCTTTTTCAAATTCATATCTAGTAAATACCGTTTCTCTTTTTTCTTTTTCTCCTATTGTGTGCAATATTTGTCTATTAGTTTCTTTCAAAATATTTCTATATAAAGGATTTTGTATTGCAGATATATATAATTCATCTACAATGTCATCATATTTTTGGCTATATCTATCAATTGGTTCTTCTTGCCAGTAGATTATTCCAGCTTTTTTCCAATCATATTCACTGCAAGCTTTTATATTATTAGATGGTAATGCGCTATAATTAAATACTAAGTCTTGCATTTCCTTGTTCTTAAACTTTATGCCTTGAAAAAAAGATTCTATACTTTTTAGTTTTTTTTCTCTAAATTCAAATTCATATGGAAAAAGATTTGATAATACCTTTGCATATGAACCCTTGTGTTTATAGCCTACATTTATCCATTTATCACAATCTCCAATAGTTCTTCCTTCTTCGTCTTTTAGTGGTTTTCCTAAACAATATTCTTCACCTTCTATTTCTTCGATTTCTGGCATTTGATATTGGTAATTTCTTTTAAACAGTTTAAATTTTTCTAATTCTTTATTCATAATTTTTTCTCCTTCTATTGTGGGCGATTAAAATCGCCCCTACATTTTTCATAGGTTACTTTACACTATCTATTTATATTTATTATTAAATCACATTTTTAGCCTATTTTCAACATCTTTATTTTAAGTCTGATTATAAAATGTTTTTAGAATCATATTGTTTACAAGTTTTAAAACATAAATTTTTCATTTAAAGACACAACTTTTCTATTTTCTATTTATTTTTTTTTTATTCTATAGTATAATTATATTGTTGATTGGAGGTACGTTTATGTGGTATGTTTGGTTAATTATATCAGGACTATTTCTTGTTCTTGAAATGATAACAGTAGGTTTTTTAGTATTTTGGTTAGCTATAGGTGCGTTATTTGCTATGCTTGTAAGCTTTTTTACAAGTAATTTAATCATTCAAACAACTGTATTTGTTATTTCTTCAATAGGTTTAATCTTTTTAACAAAACCTCTAGTAAAGAAATTAAATAAAACTGATGATACTATTGCAACAAATGCTTACTCTGTTATTGGTAAAAAGGCTATTGTTACTCAAGATATTAATCCAACATTAGGATATGGTCAAATTAAAGTCAATGGAGAAACTTGGTCAGCCAAAACAATTTCTGACAATATTATTCCAAAAGATTCAGAAGTTATTATTAAAAATATAGAAGGTGTTAAGGCCGTTGTAGAGTTATTAAACGAAAAAGTAAATGTATAACAATTTGGTATTAATTTTTTAATATATATTATAATTATAGGAGGAAAAATTTATGGTATTTCTTATTATATTACTAATTATTGTAATAATTATTGCACTAAAGACTATAAAAATAGTTAGACAATCAGAAGTATACATTATTGAAAGACTTGGTAAATTTCATAAAATTGCTGATGCTGGTCTTACAATAATTGTTCCATTTTTTGATCATGTACGTAGCGTTGTTAGTTTAAAACAACAAACTATGGATATACCACCTCAAGGTGTTATTACAAAAGACAATGTTACAATTACAATTGATACTGTTGTGTTCTACAAAATAACAGACCCAGCTAAAGCAGTATACGAGATTCAAAACTTAAAGAAAGGTATTGAGTATTTAGCTATTACAACCATCCGTGATATTGTTGGTAAAATGGATTTGGATCAAACATTTAGTTCACGTGATGCTATTAATGATAAGCTAAGGGTTTTATTAGATGAAGCAACCGACCAATGGGGTTGCAAAATAGATAGAGTTGAAATTAAAGATATTACACCACCACCTGACATTAGGGATGCAATGGAAAAGCAAATGAATGCTGAAAGAAATAAAAGAGCTTTAATTCTTCAAGCAGAAGGTGAAAGACAATCTGCAATTACACTTGCTGAAGGTAAAAAAGAAGCTGCTATACTAGAAGCTGAAGCTGAAAAAGAAGCAAAAATAAGAAGAGCAGCCGGTGAAGCTGAAGCAATTAAACAAGTAGCTGTAGCTAAAGCAGAAGAAATACAAATGGTATATGAAGCAATGATGAAAGCAAATCCAGATGAGAAATTAGTTCAACTAAAATCTCTAGAAACATTAAAAGAAGTAGCTAACGGAGAAGCTAACAAAGTATTTATACCTTTTGAGGCAACAAGCACATTAAGCAGTTTAGGAGCAATAAAAGAAGTATTAAAAGAAGAAAAGAAAAAATAGAGCAAAAATAGTCAGAAAAATCTGACTATTTTTTTAGTTTACTGTATCATCTTTTATATAATATTTAGTTCCTAACATTTTGTCTGGTAAATATTGTTGCTCTACTTGGTGCATTGGGTAGTCATGCGGATACTTATATCCTACTCCGTATCCCTCATTTTTCATTCCCTCTGCAGGAGCATTCCTAATATGCATTGGTATTGTTCCTGTATCCTTTGTAGTTACATCTGCCAATGCCTTATCTATTCCTAAATATGCAGCATTCGACTTTGGAGATGTTGCAACATATACTGCTGCTTCCGCTAAAATAATTCTAGCCTCTGGCATTCCAATCATTGTAATAGATTGCATAGCAGATGTTGCAACCACTAATGCGTTCGGATTTGCCATTCCCACATCTTCTGCTGCAGCTATTACTATTCTTCTTGCTATAAAAACCGGATCCTCTCCAGCATTAATTGCTCTTGCTAAATAAAATAACGTAGCATCTGGGTCCGACCCCCTCATTGATTTTATAAATGCACTAATATTATCATAGTGACTATCTCCATTTTTATCAAATATAGCTTTTCTTGTTTGAACACATTCTTTTGCTATTTCGTTTGTGATGTTAATAACCCCATATTCGTCCATTTTTGTGCTTAATACTGCAACTTCTAATCCATTTAGTGCCGTTCTTACATCTCCATTAGACGTTTCTGCTATCTTCATTAATGTTTCATCTTCTATATTAATTTTATAACTTCCAAGTCCCTCTTCTGAAATTAGTGATTTTTTTAGGACATCATACACATTTTGTACTGTTAATGGATTTAACTTAAATATCATTGACCTAGAGATTAAAGCTTTGTTAACCTCAAAATACGGATTCTCTGTAGTAGCTCCTATTAAAATTACTGTACCATTCTCTACATATGGAAGTAATGCATCTTGTTGTAATTTATTAAATCTGTGAATTTCATCTATAAATAATATACATCTACCAGTTGGATTTAAAAATGTGTTTTTAGCTTCCTCTATAGCGTTTTTTATATCCCCTATTCCTGCTGTAACAGCATTTATCTTTGTAAACTTGTATTTAGTTGTATTACTAATAACTCTAGCAAGAGATGTTTTGCCACATCCAGGTGGCCCCCATAATATAATGCTGGACAATCTATCTGCTTTAATAGTTCTATACAATATTTTATCCTTGCCTAAAATATGTTCCTGTCCTACATAATCTTCCAATGTTTTTGGGCTCATTCTAAATGCTAAAGGTTTGTTTAAATCCATTATATTATTCCTCTTTTCTAAATTATCTTGCTAAATTTAATAATCCTTTTCTAATTATATCTTCTACACTTAGGTTTGCATCCACCTTTTCTAATGCTTTTTCTATTTCTTTTCCCGTATAGCCTAATACCTTTAATGCTGCTGTAGCTTCTGCTATTTTTTCATCATCCATTATTGCTGTATTAATAGTATCACTTATGTCTGTATTTTCATTTGCAACAATTTCATTTTCCTTTTTAAGTTTGTCTTTAAGCTCTAATATAACTCTTTGCGCAGTTTTAGGTCCTATTCCTGGTAATTTTTTTAATAGATTAATGTCATTATTTATAATGGCAAGTGCAAAACTTGATACTGAAACATTTGACAAAATAACAAGTGCAGACTTTGCTCCTATTCCACTTACAGACAATAGCAACTCAAACATTCTCAATTCTTCGTTTGTATTAAATCCATATATGCTAATGTCATCTTCTCTAACCCTTACATATGTATGTATTTTAATAATCTCTCCTATGGCTCCCAATTTATTTATAGCTGTTTCTGACATAAATATTTTATAACCTATTCCATTAACATCTATTACTATATATCCATTTGTTTTTACTTCTAAACTTCCCTTTATATATGCAAACATCTTATTTCTCCTTCATCATCTCCAAAATTGCTTCTTTTTCTAAATTTGATATATAATTATATTCCTTTTTACATATTCCATTTTCAAACTGACATATTGATTTATATGTACAATATTCACATGGTGTTTTCTTATTTTTAGTGTTGTAATATGGTTTTATATTTATATTTCCACTTAATATCTCTTCTGAAATTTGTTTTATTATCTTATTTGTGTATTTTTGCAAATATTCAAATTGTTGTTTACTAATATTACTTGCTTTCTTGCTTAATGTCTCATCTTTATTTATCGTTGCTGGAATTATGTTAGAAGAACCAGTATCCAAGTTTTTATCCATTTTTCTTATAATGTCTACATCTGCTAAAATAAGTCCTCTCATCTTAAATTGTTTTCTTAGTTCTTCTTCTATTTGTTCATCTGACATATTTTGACTTGCTTTTACCATTGGCTCTATCAAATTGTAATAAAAAGCCCCTGCTGGCTCTGCACTCTCTTGTTTACACATTTCATTCATATATGTTAATAATTGCAATTTAATTCCTGCTTTTACTTCATTTAAATCTATATCTTTTATAGAAGATTTATAATCTATAATTCTTATATATTGTTCCTTCTCGTTGTTCATTATATCTACTCTGTCAATTTTCCCAACTATTTCTATTAACTTGCCATTATCTAATTTTACTTGTATTGGTTCATACTCTTTTCCCATGCCAAACTCTACTTCATGACCTAATACATTAAAATCACTATATCTAATACTATCTACAATATATTTCATTGATTTTGCAATTACTCTTCTTAATCTATTTACTAAAACTTTATTTTTTGGAATATTTGTAAATATATAATTTTTTTTCAATTCCAATTTCTGATCAATTATTCTATTTACTATTTTTTCAATTTGCTCATCTGTAATATTCTTTATGTCTTTTGCTTCTTCCATTCCAAAAAAATCATCTATTACATCATGCATAAAATTGCCTGTATCTATTGTTTGAATTTTAAAAATATCTCTTTCTGATAATTTTAATCCATATTTTATATAATAAGAAAATGGACATGCACTATATTGTTCCAATCTTGACACACTGGTTTTTATTGTATTTCCATATAATTTATCTATATTCTCTTTTTTTATTTTTTCTGGTGCACCGCTATATTCCAGTAAATTAACAGCTTTTAACAACTTGTCTTTCCATTCTTTTTTATTATTATAGTAATTGTATACGTCAAACCATATATCAGAAACTTTTTCTTCATCTTCTAGTTTTCTTAAATTTACTAATAACTCATCAAATGTAATGTTTTCCAACAGTATATCTTCTTCATTTGTAATTATATCACTGTGTTCTTTCACATTTGTGAATATTTTTTTAACTTTGTTTATAAGAACAGAAGGTCTTACAGCCTTTCCCTCTGCATCTGATGAGGGATAAGACAAATACAATTTTTCTTCTGCGGTTGTAAGTGCTTTATATATATTAAAATTATCATCATACAATTTTTCTGTTGTGCCTTTTGCTAATTCAATTCCATCTTTTTTTAACTTTTCTCTATCTGAATCATCAAAAAAACCTTCATTTTTGTTTATAGTTGGAAATACTCCATCATTTACACCTATTATAAATACTGCTTTTACCTTATGGCTTCTACTTCTATCTATATCGCCTATTATTACCTCATCTTGAGAAGTAGGTATTTTTCCCAAATCACTATTTCTTAAACCTATTTTTAAAATTTCCGCATATTTTTCAAAAGTAACTTTACTTTCTCCCAATACAAGTACAATTTCATCAAATACTTGTGTTAATATTTTAAAACTACTTTCATATTCTTTTGCAATCTCTAATTCCTCTATTTCTAACAGTTTTTCTATTTTCTCCTCTAATTTTTTAGGTATATTATTTTGTATTAAATACTCATACAATTTTTTTGTAATAGATTTTACATCCTTAATACCTAATAAATCGTTTTTGAACCTCATAAGTGGTTCTACAATTATGTTTCTTGCATATTTAATTTTTTGTATTTCTTCTTCTGATTCATCATAAAAGTTCCATTCTCCTTTATACCACTTGCTGCCCTTAATTCCCCATTTCAAGCAATAGTTTTCTAAATAATAAGCTGTATCCATATCTATGTCAACTAAGCCTGTTTTTATATAGCTAAATACAGATTCATAAGACCAATTTTGTATAAATATATCAATTACTGATAAAACAAATTTTACTAAAACATTTTGAGTAAGGTCTTTTTTTTCATCTATAAAAACAGGAATATCATATTTCTTAAATATCGCTTTGCATAAATTTGAATATGTATCTATATTTTTTGTAATAACAGCTATCTCTTTATACCTGTAGTCCTCATTTTTTACTAATTTTACAATTTGTTTAGCTAAATGTTCTACTTCCGAATATGGATTATTTGCTAAAAACAAGCTTATATTTCCCACTTTTGGTTCATATTTGTGATATGGTATTGAATAAACATTTTTCTCTAAATGCCTTAATTCTGCATTTTTAAATCGCTTAGTCTCTCCCATATTTATTTGTTTTCCTATTTTTATGCCATTCTCCTGACAAACATCTAATAATTTAAACCATGTTTGCTTATTTGCATAAAATATGTCTGTTTCTTTGTTTTCACTTTCATTTAGTGAATCTGTGCATATTGTTACTATTATATTTTTTGCCTTATTTAATAAAATTTTAATAATATTGTATTCCTGTTTTGTAAAACCTGCAAATTCATCTAAAATTATAGTTGTTCCATCAAACAAATTAGATTTTACTAATTTTTCAGCTAATATTGTTAATATATCGTTTTCATCTATATAGTTATTTTTTAAGCTTTGTTCATAAATATCATAAATCGCCTGCATATCTTGCATTTTAAGTTTTAAATACATGTCTTTCGTATTTTCTGTTATATTTTGTAGGTTTTTTACACTTATTCCATGTTTTTTAAATTCTGTTATTTGTGTTGAAATCAATTCAACATTTTCATTTGATTTGCCTATAAAATTGAATTTATTTTTTTGCTCTAATAAGATTTCATATATTAGCATTGCTTTTCCAGAGGCTAACAAATTTGTTTTTGTTATTCCTCCAACCTCGTTTAATACTCTGTAAGCCATTCTGTTAAATGTTAGTACTTCTGCATTAACCACTGCACCAGTTTTAACAACTTCTAGCAACTTTTTTTCTGCTGTAAAAGAAAACTGCTCTGGTGTAATTACATATATTTTTTCTTTATTTAAATTAGATTTAATGTAGTCAAATAAATATGTACTTTTCCCACTTCCTGCTTTTCCATACACCACATTTAATGCCATAGTTTGTCTCCTTTATGCTTCCCTTTTCCAATAGAACAAGTATTGTTGTGCTATTCCTGCTAAATTTCCATATTTTGCTTTTGCAATTTGTTCTATTTCCTTTTTATTTACTTTTTCTTCATTTTCATTTTTTATATATAGTTCATTTATAACACGCCTTACCCACACATCTATTGGAAAAGCTTCTAATCTTTTTAATGTTGAAAATAATAAGATACAATCTGCAACTTTTGGTCCTACTCCTGGAAGAGTTAAAAGTACCTCTCTTACGCAATTAGTATCATTATTTTCATGTAGTTTTTGCAAATCTACATCTTTATTTACAATTTTTCTTGTTGTTTCATATACTCTTGTATCTCTAAATCCTAAACCAAGTTTTCTTAAATCAACCACTTCTGCCTTTGAAAGCTCATCTGGAGTAGGAAATGTATAATATTCCTTTCCTTCAAATATTATTTTTTTTCCATATGTTTTACAGATTTTTTCTATTATTCCTTTTATTCTAGGTATATTATTGTTTGCTGATATAATAAAAGAAATAATTGTTTCCCATAAGTCTTGGTTTAACAATCGTATTCCTTGGCCATACTGGATACTTGTTTTCATATTATCATCTATTGCAGACAATTGTAGTTTTATTTGTTCATAATCTCTATCCAAATCAAAATATTGGTTGCATACCTCTTCTATATTGCCATCTGTAATTCCTTTAAATATTATTTTACTGCCTTCTTTTTTTACATTTATTACATTTTTTCCAAATACACCTGTATAACTCTCATCATGTTGCTTATTCCATCTAAAACATTGTCCACAATCAAATATATGTTTTGGTTCAAATGATTCCACATCACTTATTATATATGTTTGTTTCTGCACTTTTGGCACTCCTCTATTTCTTAATAATTTAATTATATCTGTCCCAGAACACAATGTCAATGGAAATTAATTAATGTTCAAACCCCAGCATTAATTTCTATGCCATAGTTTTTTTATAAATTTTATCATTCTACTCCATATATTTTCTTTATATTCTACTACTTTTGTATTTATCTCTTCATTTATACTGTTTGCTTTTTCTGCCTTATTTTTCTTTTTAAACAAATTATCATAGCTGTACTTTATCTGGGCTTTTCTTTCCTTTTTACGCATTTCTTCTCTATCTCTTTCGTCTATTTCTTCTCTTTCTTCATTTGTACATATATAATCTCTATATATTAATGATAATATTACTCTTGTATCTTTTAACAGTTTCTGTTCGTTTATACTTTTGCTATAATCTATTTGAGGCACATATTTCTCATCTTTATTTTTTTCTAACATCGCAATAAAATTTTTTGGAATCTTATTATATAAATCTTTTTCTATGTGATTTACTATGTCGTATACCTCACTAAAGGCTTGATTTATATTGTTCCTGTTGTCATCTGTGTCTCTTTCTCTTTCATTTTTTTTTGAACTATTTATTAATTCTAATACTTTTAATGAATTTTCTTTGTAATTATCCATAAATTCTTTACTATCTTTCAACTTCTCCATCTCCTTTTACTTTTTCTATAGCAGTACGTATTTTCGCCATGCAGTCCCTCCTGTCTTCTCCACTTACTTCATTGCTATTTTCTGCCAATTCTCTTTTACTTACTGCTTGCTCATTAAATTTATATCTACTAATATCAGTTTCTGTGCAGAAACACGAATCTGTCACTCGATTATTTCTTATTTTATAATAGATTGCCCTTGCCAATTCAGGAGATGGATTCCCTATATATTCTGCTTCCATTTGTTTTACCTTGTTTCTCTCGCTTTCTAGGCATTCATCTTTATCTATGACAACAATGGGCAATCCGCCCCAATCTTTTGATGCATTTTCAGCATTTTTTAAATTATCGATTATTCCGTTTTGTTTAAATACTACTATATAACTTGGTTGTTTTTTTTCTCCACCTTGTATTCTTTTAAAATCCATCTCGTTATATCGGCAAGTATGGTTAATTTGTTCATCTGGAACAAAATACTCTTCTCCAAGCAAGGATGTTGATATCATTGAATCTCTTGATGAATAGATATCACCAGGACCTGATAATACTAGGCTATCTTCTCTCATGCAATCAAATCCATAACATATATCACAAATCCATGCAGTACCCATCATATCCTGTCTTATATAACTTGCACATAAATGTGGTGAATTAATTTTGGGTCTATTCCAGTCATCTTTATAATTGCTTTGACTTTTTTTTCCCGAATATGGTCCTAACGATGTAATTATCATTTTAAAGTCTGTTCCAGCTGAATACATATTTTCCCCTATTGGCACTGCATTTTCTATTCTAAATAATCCTTCATTATATAATTTTGCATATTCTTTTTTTAAGGCTCTCTCTATGCCAACTTTATCAATAAATACTGTCTCTTCACATTCGTTATATATTTGCTCCAATATTTCACCAGATTGACAATTCACTAACATTTGTATGCTTTTTATAAAGTTTTTAGCTTCACTTTCTGGCAAAGAATCTATGCCTTGTCCATATCTTCTCAATAGGATTTCAGCGTATCCATCATCAGTACCAAATAGTTTTTCTAATACTGCAAGTTTTTTATCCCCTATTTCAGAAGATTGTATCAATTTGTCACATCTCTGTTGCTTTATCAATTCAAAATTTTCTAAATCTTTTTCACATTTTATCTCAAAAGCATTTTTTGCTTGTAATACCTTAATAAGTTTATTTATATCAGTATTATCAAGGTTGTCAATGTTTTCAATTAGTTCATCATATTGTCCACAAGATATATTGTTCAATATTTCATTTGTAATTACAGTCCACTCTTCTGTATCATTGTTATGCATATATGTGTCTATACACTTAGCCAATACTTTTAATTTCTTTTCATTAAGTTTCAGTACTAATTCTTGCACTTCTGGGTAACAACTTATTTGATTTATTTTATCTTGTCCTAATAATTTTAAGTATTTATTATCCAGTAATCTAAAATCAAGTTTTTGATAAACTTCATCATTTATTTCATGCATCTGCTCTAATATTTCAGCTTTACTTGAATCTACTGTTTTTATTAAGTCTACTGCTTTATCGCGACTAATACCAAGTGCTGTCCTTTTTTCTGAGTTTACTAAGAATTCTATCGTGTATTCTGGATCTCCTACTGCTTTTATTAGCTCTACTGCGCTATCGCCATAAATACCAAGTGCTGTCCTTTTTTCTGAGTTTACTAAGAATTCTATCGTATATTCTGGATCTCCTACTGCTTTTATTAGCTCTACTGCGCTATCGCCATAAATATAACACTCTTCTAATATTTCTTCATTATATTCTATGAATTCTTTTACATATTCAGGGTCCTTCATTGCTACTATCTTTAGTAAATCTAACATATTATTCGGATTTTCAATCTCACTATTTATTTTTTTGTCTTCTTTCCAATTTTCTATCCATTCTTTTATAAATCCGCGCATCTCCTATTCTTTCCAATAAGTTTCCGGCGTCTATAACATTCAATCCATCATAATCTTTATAATTTTGTGCGTATTTTTTTAATAGTGTCATGTCTTTAACGTTATCAATTAATTTAGTTATCACATATGGTTCAAGCCCATATTCTTCTGAGTTTTCTATTAATTTATCTAATATTGAGTCATCTGAAATGAAAACATAAAAACCTTCGCCTAATATGCCTCGTACGCATTCATTCTCCTTATTTTCTTTCGCCTTTGATAAAAAGTAATCTATCAATCCACTCTTCTCTATATCTTGCATAAAGTTGCCCACTTTTTCTTCCAATTCTTCTTCATTATAAAATTCTTCCATTGAAAAAAAATTTTGGGATTCTTGAATCATCTTATCTTCATCTACATTGCCAAGGTTAAGTATTTCAAATAATCTATCAATTCTTTCCTTATTCATTTTTCTACATCCTCATTTATATTTTAACTTTTGTTTTATATTGTGCTTTTAATATGTTTTTTTAACTATATAATACCATAAAAAATACATAATATTAATATCGTAATTTATTTGTCATAAAAACTTAATATTTTTGTAATGCTTTTTATTAATTTTTACGCTAATATATTTATGTCAGAGTTTTTTTCATTCAAATTGCGGGCGATTCAAATTGCGGGCGATTAAAATTGCCCCTACAGGAACTCTACAATTTATAATTAAATCTAAAGATTAACTAGAATTGTTGGGAGAAAAAAGTAGAAATTTTCATAAAAAGAAATTTAGCACATATTTTACATAAGGTTGACTTTATGTAAAATATGCGCTATAATACATTTATCTGAATAGCATTACGTAGCAATGCCTCAGAAATTATTTTTTTGATAATTTCTGGAGGGGCTACGAAGACCTCCAGAACATATGGAGGAATATGAGAAATTTTATGGATGTATTCTATAGCATTCTTAAGGTAGCGCCCAGGGATCTAGCAAGCGAATTGAAACACGCTATGCCCTTCTGGGCACCAGAAGTAGTCTGGTATCAACTGTCGCTTTACGTAAACAAATACGTGAGGCCCAGTAGCACAGATCGCACTGCAATCGCAGTATATGCGATTCTGCTTGACAAAACCCCCGCCGAGACGAAAGAGCTCTTCGAGCGGGACGGTCTCTAAAATTATATACGTAAAAATCGAAAATTTTTACGTATATAAAAAAAAGCATCATTTTATATGGTCTTTCTCACTCGTAAGAGTGAGTTTTCCTTTTAAAAACATTATTCTGCCTTGCTTGGTTCCACACATCTAAACAAGTCTAGAATCTTTTATGGTTCTAGACTTGTTTATTTTTTAACATTTATATATTATTTCCATAGTAACTATCTAATAATATTTGTTTTAATTCGCTTACTAATGGTAGTCTTGGATTTGCTGTTGTGCATTGGTCTTCAAATGCTCTATCTGCTAGCATATCAACTTTATCTAGAAATTCTTTTTCGTCTATTCCCGCTTCTCTAAATGTTGCTGGTATTCCTAGGTCTATATTTAATTTTTTTATTTCATTTATTAGTGACCACACACCTTCTTCGTTTGTATATGCTGGAAAGTTCATTCTTCTTGATATGTCTGCATATTTTTGATCTGCTATAAAATATTCGTACTTAGGGAATGATACAAATTTTGTTGGCTTTTGGCTGTTATATTTTATAACATATGGTAAAAGGATTGCATTAATTCTTCCATGTGGCAAATGAAACTCCCCACCTATTTTGTGTGCTAATGAATGATTTATTCCTAGAAAAGCATTTGTAAATGCCATTCCTGCTATTGTGCTTGCATTATGCATTTTTTCTCTTGCAACTCTATTACTTCCGTTGTTATATGCTTCTCTAATATTTTTAAACACTAGTTCCGCTGCTTTTTCTGCTAATCCATCTGTATAATCTGATGCCATGTTAGAAACATATGCCTCTATTGCATGTGTTAATACATCCATGCCTGTATCTGCTGTTATTCCTTTTGGTAAGCTCATAACCAAATCCGGGTCTACTATTGCTACATCTGGAGTTAATTCATAATCTGCTAATGGATATTTTTTATTAAGTTTTTTATCTGTTATTACTGCAAAAGATGTTACTTCTGAGCCTGTTCCTGAAGTTGTAGGTATTGCTACCATTTTAGCTTTGTTTCCTAACTTTGGAAATTTATAAGTTCTTTTTCTAATATCCATAAATTTAAGCTTTAAACCTTCAACATCTGCTTCTGGATGTTCATAAAATAGCCACATTCCTTTTGCTGCATCTATTGGACTTCCACCACCTAATGCAATTATTACATCTGGTTTAAATTCCCTCATCATTTGCACTCCTTTATTAATTGTTTCAAATGATGGGTCTGACTCTACATCTGCAAAAATCTCCGAATGAACATATTCTTTTCTTTTTCTTAAATAATATAATATTTTATCTACATATCCAAATTTAACCATTGATTCGTCTGTTACTATAAATGCTCTTGATATATTTGGCATTTTTTCTAAATATCCTATTGAACCTGCCTCAAAGTATATTTTTTCTGGAACTTTAAACCATTGCATATTTACTCTTCTTTTTGCTACCCTTTTTATATTTATTAAATTAACTGATGATACATTTGCTGTTGTAGAGTTTCCCCCAAACGTGCCACATCCTAATGTTAATGATGGCATATTTGTATTGTATATGTCTCCTATTGCTCCATGTGTTGATGGTGAATTTACTATTATTCTTCCTACCTTAACCTTTTCTGAAAATTTTAATATTGTTTGTTCATCTTCTGAATGAATAACAGCTGAATGTCCTAATCCTCCAAATTCTATTAATCTTTCTGCTATATCTATTCCCTCATCTGCGTTTTCTACAATGTAGTATGCTAAAACAGGGCTTAACTTTTCTTTTGAAAATGGATATTCTATCCCTATTCCATTTTCTTTTAAAACTAATACCTTTGTGTCTTTTGGTACCTCTATTCCTGCACCTTTTGCTATTTGATATGGGCTTTTTCCAACAATATCTGCATTTAAGGCACATCCTTTTTCTTCTATAAACATGCTATTTCTTAATATATCTGTTTCCTCCTGTGACATAAAATAGCAACCTGCTTCTTTCATAAGTTTTTCAAATTCCTCATGTATTTCTCTGTCAACTATAACTGATTGCTCAGAGGCACAAATCATGCCATTATCAAATGATTTAGACATTACTAGGTCATTTACCGAAGTTTTTAAGTGCGCTGTTTTATCTATATAGCAAGGAACATTCCCTGGGCCAACTCCCAATGCTGGCTTACCACAAGAATATGCTGCTTTTACCATTCCTGTTCCACCAGTTGCTAATATTAAATTAACATCTGGGTGATTCATCAGCATTGACGTTGCAGTAATAGATGGCTCCTCTATCCATAATATACAATTTTCTGGTGCTCCTGCTTCTACTGCTGCATCTCTTAATATTTTTGCTGCTGCAGTACTACATTTTTGTGCTGAAGGGTGAAAACCAAATATTATTACATTTCTTGTTTTAGCAGCAATTATCGATTTAAACATTGTAGTTGAAGTTGGATTTGTAACTGGTGTTACACCTGCTATTATGCCAACTGGTTCTGCTATTTCCACATATCCTTCTTCATCGTTTTCATTAATTACTCCAACAGTCTTATCATATTTTATACTATGATATATATATTCTGTTGCAAACATATTCTTAGTTATTTTATCTTCATATATTCCTCTATTTGTTTCTTCAACTGCCATTTTAGCAAGTTCCATATGGTGCTCTAATCCTGCCATTGACATATGTTTTACTATATTGTCAACTTGTTCTTGAGTTAAGTCCATATACTCTTCTGAAGCTATTTTAGCCTTTTCCACAAGTTTATCTATCATTTCTTTTATTCTTTGTTTTTCTTCATCAGTAACTTCTACTGCCATATTTTCATCATCCTTTCTGGCAAAAATTCTTTTGTATAATTATTTGCACTTATTGATTATTATATACTAATAAATTTAGATAAGTCAATATTTATTAAGTTATAAATTTGCTTTAATTTATGGCTTTGTAAATGGTATTTTACTTTATTTTTTATTTACTTTTATTCTTAAATATTATATAATGTTTTATATTATTTTTAAGGGGAGAGTTTTATGATATATGACTTTAAAAAAATAGATAAAAAATGGCAGAAAAAATGGGAAACCGAAGGTACATTTTTTGCTAAGGAAGATCCTTCTTTAAAAAAGTGGTATGGTTTAGTTGAATTTCCTTATCCATCTGGTCAAGGACTTCATGTAGGTCATCCTAGAAGTTATACTGCTTTAGATATTATTGCAAGGAAAAAAAGATTAGAGGGTTATAATGTTCTTTACCCTATTGGCTTTGATGCATTTGGATTACCTGCTGAAAATTATGCCATAAAAAACCATATTCATCCTAAAATTACTACTGAAAAAAACGTAAATCATTTTAGAGAACAATTAAAGGCTCTTGGTTTCTCTTTTGATTGGTCTAGAGAAATTAATACCACTGACCCTAATTATTATAAATGGACTCAATGGATTTTCATTCAACTATATAAACATGGATTAGCTTATAAAACAACTATGCCAATTAACTATTGTACTGGATGTAAAGTAGGATTGGCAAATGAAGAAGTTGTAAATGGTGTTTGTGAAAGATGTGGTAGTGAAGTTGTTCAAAAGGAAAAAAGCCAATGGATGCTTAAAATAACAGAATATGCCCAAAGATTAATAGATGATTTAGAGGAAGTTGATTTTTTAGATAAAATTAAAACTCAACAAATTAATTGGATTGGTAGAAGTGAAGGTGCTGAGGTCAAATTTAAAATTGCTAATTCAAATGAAGAATTAATTGTTTATACTACAAGACCTGACACTTTGTTTGGCGCAACATATATGGTAGTTGCACCAGAGCACGAATTTATTAATAAATTTAAAGATAAAATAACAAATTTAGAAGAAATTGAAGAATATAAAAGACTTGCTGCCTTAAAATCTGATTTTGAACGTTCAGAATTAAACAAAGAAAAAACTGGTGTAGAAATAAAGGGAATTAAAGCTATTAATCCATTAACAGGAAAAGAAATTCCTATATGGGCTTCTGATTATGTTTTAATTACTTATGGCACAGGTGCAATTATGGCCGTTCCTGCCCATGATAGTAGAGACTGGGAATTTGCTAAAAAGTTTAATTTGCCTATTATTCCAGTTATAAAACCTGCAAATTCTAATTCTGTTTCAGTTGATAAGGAGCCTTTTACAGATGTAAACTCTGGAGTTATTATTAATTCTGACTTTTTAAATAATTTATCTTGCAAACAGGCAATAAACACTGTTATAAATTATTTAGAGGAAAACAATATCGGTAAAAGAAAAGTAAATTATAAATTACGTGACTGGGTATTTTCTAGGCAACGTTATTGGGGTGAGCCTATTCCTATGGTATATTGTGAGAAATGTGGCTGGAGTCCTCTTCCTGAAAACGAATTGCCCTTGGTACTTCCAGAAATACAGGATTACGAACCTAGTGAAAATGGTGAATCTCCACTTGCAAAGCAAACAGATTGGATTAATACAACTTGTCCACATTGTCATGGTCCTGCCAAAAGAGAAACTGACACTATGCCACAATGGGCTGGGTCATCTTGGTATTATTTAAGATATATGGATCCACATAATGACAAGGAACTAGCTTCTAAGCAAGCTATAGAATACTGGGCTCCTGTTGACTGGTATAATGGTGGAATGGAACATACTACTTTGCATTTGCTATATTCAAGATTCTGGCATAAATTCTTATATGATATTGGTGTTGTTTCAACAAAGGAACCTTACCAAAAACGTACTGCACATGGCATGATTTTAGGATCAAATGGTGAAAAAATGTCAAAGTCTAAAGGGAATGTTGTTAATCCTGACGATATTATAGGAGAATTTGGTGCTGATACTTTTAGAGTTTATGAAATGTTTATGGGACCATTTGACCAAACAGCTCCTTGGTCTATGGAAAGTATCCGTGGTTGTGGTAAATTCTTAGACAGAGTATGGAATTTGCAAGATATGTTAGTAGAAGGTTCTACATATTCGCCAGAATTTGAAAAAATGATGCACAAAGCAATAAAAAAAGTAAGTGCAGACATTGAGGAAATGAAGTTTAATACTTGTATTTCTACTTTTATGACAATGGTTAATGAGTTTTATAAACTAAAAAAAATAAATAAAGCAGAATTTAAAACATTTTTACAATTGCTAAATCCATTTGCCCCTCACGTTTCCGAAGAATTATTTGAAAAAATTGGCGAGAGCAAAACCATTGCAGAAACAACATGGCCTAAGTACGAGGAAAGTAAAACTATAGATAATGAAATAGAATTACCTATTCAGTTTAATGGTAAATTAAGAGCAACTGTCAAAATAGTAAGAGATTCGAATGAAAGTGTTGTTAAAGAAATTGTTCATAATAACCAAACAGTTATAAACAATTTAAAAGACAAAACTATTGTTAAAGAAATTTATGTAAAAAATAAAATTTATAATATTGTTGTAAAATAGTTTGTAATATTTTTGTAATATAAACGTATTTATTTTGTAATGTTTTTATTTGTATTTTGTTGTATAATAATGTTGTAATATGTACTAAGGAGAAATAATAAATGAATATAGAAAAAGAATTAAAGAAAAATGGAATTACAGTTATAGATAAATTAGATACTTTAAGTATCAATACTTTGGCAAAAAACATTGCTCAAAAATTGTGTAGGGCATTCCCTAACCAACGTTTTATAGCACAAAAACTATTTATTGCAATATCAAGAATTCCTATGTATTATGCGGAAATGCCAGAAGGATTATCTGAAGCAAATTATTTTTACAAAAATTCTTCTATATATTTTAGGGCAGGATTATCTCTTGATGAAATAGAAAAATTTGCTATTCATGAGGTTATACATTATTTGCAAGAGGTTAAAGATAAAAGAGGAAATTTAAAGAAATTGGGATTATGTGTATTTACTAGTTCTAAAGAATATGGTATGGCTTTAAACGAAGCTGCTGTTCAATTGGCTACTTCTAAAGCATTAAGACATAATTATGAGATGGTTAAGTATTACGATATTGCTTTTTCTACTACTTCTCCAACTTATTATCCTATACTTTGCAATTTAGTTGCTCAACTTGTTTATATAACCAATGAAAACGACTTTTATGATAGTATGTTTTCTGCAACAACACAGTTTCAACAAAATATAATACAAGCATGTGGTGAAAAAGTCTTCTTTTATGTACAAGATATGTTAGATAGAATTTTGTATGCAGAGGAAAAAATAATTAACTTAAATAATAAATTGCTTAATATTTCTTGTACAGATAGTCAAGCTGCAAAATATGGAAAAAAGATTTCAACATATAAAAATACATTAAAAAAATTGTATTTTGAAACACAAAATATTATTTTTACATCATATTTTGACAATGAAATAAAAAAACTAGTAACTACAGCAGATATAGATGAATATAGATATAAATTATATAATTTTAAAAATTATTTAGGTTCAACTGATGGTTATACATTTTTTAATGATTATTATGTTCAACAAATGGAAGCCTTAGATATCAAGTATGATTCTATTATAAACAATGTTTCTTTGGTTCCTGTAAATACATCAAAATGGCAAAATATATTACATAGCCTGAAAAATGTATTTTCTTTAAAAGGCGAAAAAAGATACAATGTAAATTAGAAAAAGATTCTCTATTGCAAAAGCAATAGAGAATCTTTTTCTAATTTCTATAAATGTACATTATCTTGCGCCATCATCTTCTCTTTCTATGCCTGACACCATTTTTGCTACCATTGTATGTTTATGGTCTCTTGGGTCTCTTGGTCACCAACTGTTTGCATAAAAATTGACCTATACTTTCTGCCGCTTCTCTTCCACTTCTTGCTGCCCATGCTACAGTTGATTTTTCTCCTACTAAATCTCCACCTGCAAATACTTTCTCGTTAGATGTTTGTTTCTTATCATTTATTTTAACATATTTTTCTTGTGTCAGCTCTAGTCCTAGGTTTTTTACAACATTTATTTCTGTTTTTGACCCCAATGCCATTACAACATAGTCCATATCAATTGTGTAATTACTGCCTTCAATTTCTACTGGTGATTTTCTTGTTTCTCCTTCTTTTTGCACAAGTTCTGTTTTTATGCACTCTATTTTTTCTACTTTTTCATTACCTATTATTTGAGTAATATTGTGTTTAAATAAGAAACTAACTCCTTCTTTTTTTGCATCTTCTATCTCTTTTTTTTCTGCCGGCATTTGCTCTTCTTCTCTTCTATATATTATAGTTACACTTTTGGCTCCCAATTTATTAATTGTTCTTGCACAGTCTATGGCAACATTGCCACCCCCAACTACAGCAATTTTTTTTCCAACATATGTAGGGTGGTTATTTAATTCTAATAATTCATTTCCTCCATATACTCCTGTTAATTCTTCCCCTTTTATTTCCATTTTTTTAGTGATGTTTGCGCCTATTGCTAAAAATATTGCATTATACTCTTTTTGCAATTCATTCAAGTCAAGATTTTTTCCAAGTTCCATTCCACATTTTATTTCTATACCTAGATCTAATATTTTTTGAATTGTATTGTCTAATATACTTTTGTCAAGTCTAAAATTGGGAATACCATTTCTTAAAATTCCACCTAATTGACTATATTTTTCATATATTGTAACTTTAAATCCGTTTCTTCTTAAAAACGCTGCACATGTAAGGCCTGCAGGTCCGCTTCCAATTATTGCGATTTTTTCATTTCTTTCTTGTTCACAGTTAGGAAGTTTGTAATTATTTTTAATTGACATATCTCCTATGTATTTTTCTATATCGCCTATATTTACAGGTTGTCCCTTTATTCCGCGAACACATTTCCCCATACATTGCTTATAATGTGGACAAATTCTTCCACATATTGCTGGCAATACAGTTGTTTCTGAAAGTATTTCATATGCTTCTTCAAGCTTGTCTTGTTTTACTTTTTCTATAAAGGCTGGTATATTATTTTCTAATGGACAACCTTTAGTACATGGTTTTACTTTACAGTTCAAACATTGTTCTACCTTTTCTTTTAATTCAGCTTCCATTTTTTAATTCTTCCCTTCCCAGTCTATATTATTGTCTATATATTTTTTAACTTCTTTTAAATCTTGCCAGAATTCTATTTTTTTGTTTTCATCTCTTAATAGAGCTGCCGGATGCCATGTTGGCATATATTTAATGCCGTTTTTCTCCATCCAATTTCCACGTACCGCAGTTATTCCATACTCTTTTCCTAATATATTCTTTAATGCTGTACTTCCTAATAACACTATAATTTTTGGTTTTATTAGTATTACTTGATTTCTTAAATAATTTAAACACGTTTGTGCTTCATCATCTTCTGGTACTCTATTTGATGGTGGTCTACACTTTACTATATTAGCTATATATACATCTTCTCTATTAATCTCTAATGCTTGAAACGCATTATTCATAAGTTGCCCCGCTTTTCCAACAAATGGAATTCCTTGCTTATCTTCATCTGCCCCTGGTCCTTCTCCAATAAACATTAACCTAGCCTTTTTATTTCCTTGTCCAAATACAATATTGGTTCTATTTGTGCATAATCTGCATTTTTTACATTCTAAAATACTTTTTTCTAAGTCTTCCCAATTATCATACATTTTCTTCGTCTCTTTCTATTTTTTTATTTCGATTATTGCCATATTCCTTCCAGAATTTTCTCCAGCTTTTCTATATGAGTGCAGCAAATTGCTATTACATACTGTGCATATATTGCTGTCTATTATATTTTCTTCTATTAATCCCAACTTTTTCAATATGCATTTATTTATTAATACAGTATCTATATAATACTTATTACGTTCATGGTCTTTTTTTATTATATCATTAATTTCTGGCAAATTACTATATTTATTATAAAATATATCTTTTACATCTGTATCAACCTCAAAATGACACCTTCTTATGCTTGGACAAATACAGCAAATGATATCTTCTTGATTGCATTTAAATTCATTCATCATTTTTTCTACTGTTATTTTAGATATTCCCTTTTCTGTTCCCCTCCATCCTGAGTGAACATTTGCTATTACATTTTTATTTGGATCATAGAAAAGCAAAGATATACAATCAGCTGAAGTAGAAGCCAACGTTACATTTTTGATATTAGTTATTAATCCATCAACTCCGTCTAATTCTTGCTTACCTTGTATTGTCAAAACATTATCTGTATGTTTTTGCATAGGTTTTATAATATCTGTAAATTCTAATTCCTTAGAAATATTCTCGTAACTTTTCAACATTATTGGATTATTTTCTGTTTTAAAGTTCAATTGCCCATCACTTTTCAATGTGTAGCAATGGGCAATGTTTTTATATTCTAGCAATCTTTTAAATTGTATATATTCCACATTATCCGTTTTTACATGAACAATGTTTTTATTTGATAAATTCATTTTTATTATGTTCCTTTCAAAATGTTATTTTAAATCTATAACAGAGCCTATAATTCCTGCATCATTTCCTAAGCTGGCTAATTTTATTTCTGGCATAAATTCTTTATTAAATACATATTTTTTATTGTAATACTCCTCTAAAAGTTTATTATATAATATGTTTTTGTAATATACAAATCCACCTCCTATAGCTATGGCTTGTGGCTCAAATAAGTCTATTATGTTTGATAAACCAATTATTAGGTTTTGTATATATTCATTTATCTCTTTTTTTACTTTCGTATTTTCTTCGTTTTCTTCTATGATTGTCAATAGTTCTTTTCCTTCAATTTCCTCTTCCAGTTTTAATATTTCTCTTATATTTTGTTTAAATCTTTTCATAGAACAATATGTCTCAAAACATCCATATTTACCACAATTGCACTGTTTTCCATGTTTTTCTATTATCATATGTCCTATTTCAAATCCCGTATTTTTTTTAGGTACTAATAATTTATTATCCAGAAAAACTCCTGCTCCTATTCCTGTACCCAAACACAAAAATACAGCATCTTCATATGTTTTTAGACTTCCATATATTTTTTCCGCCATTGCTGCGCATTTTGCATCATTCCTAACAAGTATTGGTACATTATAATATTGTTGCAATTCTTTAGTTATATTAAATTCTTTTATTCCCAAATTTACAATCTCATATATAATACCATTTTTAGCATTGCCAGGGGTTGCTATTCCTATTAATTCTACGCTTTCCTTTTTTTTTACTTCTTCTATATAGTTTACAATATATTTGGTTATAAATTCCTCTATTTCAATAATATTACTACTTATTTCTACTTCTGTTTTATTTATTATTTTGTCTTTATTTACTATTCCGATTGCAACATGACTTCCACCTATATCTACACCAATTTTCATCTTTTTCATTCCTTTTTTACATATAATAAAATATATAATAATTTGTTATTAAAAGCATTATTATATTTGCAATACACATATAATAAGCTATAGGAATCTGTAATTGTGTTTTTTTATCTGTTTTTACATATCTTGTTTTTTTATTTGCTATTTTGCTTATTAGCAATTTAAACCCTATAATTAGCAGAGTATAATTTACTGTGAAGAAAAATACACCTTCATATGTAAATAAGATCATTATCATAGATAACATTAATATGTTTAATGTATAGCTTTGTTTTGCTTTTCTCTTCATATATATGGTATCTGCTATTATTAATATGCAGATTATAAATAAATATATAATGTATCCATATACTGTTTTATTCTTGTCGGCAATATATGTATATATCATGTATATTGCCATTAATAAAAATCCTAATAATATCATTTTTTTATCTATTCTATGCTCTTTTTTATCTATTTTTGCAATTACAAATAGTGTAGCAATGTAAAATGTGGCAAACATAAAATTTATTAACATATCAGTATTTATTGTTTTTATATTTAATTTAATAGATATAGAAAATAAAATAAATATTATTCCACTTAATATTGAATTAACTATATATGGCCTTTTTCTTGTTACCTTTTCCTTTAGTGTTGTTTTAACTATTAATGTTGTAAGAGTTCCTAAAATTGCACCTATTATAAATATTGTTAAATATAATATTACATTCATCTTTTGCTCCTTTTTAGGGTTATTTAAATAATAGTCTTATTTAAATAACCCCTCCTTTATCTTATAAATACTATTCCTATTATTATTAAACCTATTATTATTCTATAAATTGCAAAGACTTTAAAACTTCCCTTCCTTAAATAATTTAATAAAAATTTAATTACTAAAATTCCAACAATAAAACTTGTTACTACTCCTATCCAAAATGATAAACTTGTTAATGCCAAGTCTCCTAAGCTGAAAATTACTGCTGCTGCTGTTATTGGTGTTGCTAATAGAAAAGAATATTTTGCAGCACTTTCTCTATCTATTTTTAGCCATCTTGCTACTGTCATAGTAATTCCAGAACGTGATACTCCCGGAAATGCAGCAGCTAATGCTTGTGATATGCCTATTAATATAGACTGTTTTAATGTTATTTTTTCATATTTTACTATTGATTTAGAATTTTTGTCTACCCAGTATAATAAAATGCCCATAACAATTAAAGCAATAGCTATTAATATCATTTTTAGGTTTAAATTGTCTCCTATTATTTTGCTTGAGATTTTATCTAATATTAAGCTTAATATTCCCGCTGGTATTGTTGCTATTACTAATTGCCAAAATATTTTTCCTTCTATCGTCTTTTCTTTTTTTACTACTTGCTTATAGCCTCCCACTATTAACTTTATCCAATCTTTAAAGAAATATACTACTATTGCCAATAGTGTTCCCACATGTAGTGCAACATCAAAAGAATCTGGCATCGATTGCCACTTTAATAGCCAAGGAAATAAATTTAAGTGTGCTGAGCTTGATATTGGTAAAAATTCTGTTAATCCTTGTATTACTCCTAAAATAATTGTTTGTATTATTGTCATTTGTTATCGTTCCTCTCTTTTATTATATTATATATTGTTTCTTTTATATATTCTGCTGAACTTATTGGTGCTATTTTGCCAGGTATTCCTAGCGCCCATATTGTTTTTATATTTAATTGTCGTGCAACTTCAAAATCTATTCCTCCAGGTGCTGATGCAACGTCTATTAGCAGTGTATTTTTGTTTAGCAGTTCTAGCCTTTTTTTATTTAATATCAAAACTGGTACTGTATTTATTATTATATCAAACATATCTATTTTTTTGTTTAGTTCCTCATATTTTATGCTTTTGCTTCCATATGCTTCTATCCAAGTAATGTCTTTCCCTCTTGCACTGCAATACACATTAGCCTTAAATGCTGTCAATCTGTCTACAAGTATTTTTCCTATTCTTCCATATCCAATTATTAATATATTACTATTATATAGGTTTTTCTGCGTTTCTTTTATTGCTATTTCTATTGTGCCTTCTACCGTAGATATAGCATTTAATATAACCAGCCTTTCGTCTTTTAATATGTCTATTGTTTCTATTTGTTCTAATATCTCTGCAGGTACTGAACCTCCTATTAGTAATTTGTCTCTAATTTTGTTGGCAAGTGTTTGTATTTCTAATTTTTGGTTTGTATAATGTGTACATATGTATTTTCTATCTTTAGTAAATGGCGTTGGTCCTATTATTATTTGGTTTTGCAATGCTTCGTCTAAATTATTATGGATTTTTAAATTATCATTCTTTTTTTCAAAATCCAACAACTCCTCACAATTTTCAAATCCCCACGCTTTTATTTTATTTTTATCTTGTGCTAACAGTTTAATTAGTTTTACAGTTCTTAAATCTCCACCAATTATTGAAATTTCCATATTCATTCTCCTTTTATATTAATTTTAGTAATTTCTTCGAAGTGCAGGCGATTAAAATCGCCCCTACATTTTTCATAGATTACTTTACACTATCATATTAATTATATAAAAAGAGTTTTTAAAATATGTCTATCTTTCTCTGCCTTTATATTTTTGATTTTCTAATACATTTCTCATCATTTTCAAATCACTATTATTTAATTTTCCTACTATTGAGCAAGTGTTTTCTAAATGCTTTTGAACTTTTTGATCCATTGTTAGTTTTCGTTGTTGTTTTTTTCTATATTCTGCTGGTTTTTCTATATTGTTCTTTATGGGAATAAATATTGTGTCCTTTTCCATTTTTTCATATAATTCTGGTTCTATTTCTACCGCAACTTTCATATAATTTATGGCTTTGTCTTCATCACCTTTAAGCATTGCTATTTGTGCTAAATAGTAATATGAACCTGATTCAAGTTCTTTATCTTTTAAACTTTCAAATAAGTACATCTCGGCTTCATCTAGTTCTCCATATATTATGGCAATTTGCGCTAAACTTAATTTTGCGTGATATAGCAAACTATTTAATTCTGCTGCTTTTTCATAGTATTCTTTTGCTCTTTGAAAATCATTTAGCATTGTATAAGCTATTCCTAAGTTGTAATAAAGATTATAGTTGGCCGGATTATATCTTAGCGAATTTGTATATGCTGATATTGCTTCTTTGTATCGTTCTTGTTCTATCAATATGTCTCCTAATAATTCAGTACACTTAAAATGCTCCGGTTTCTTCTTTAACACATCCTGTAACAGTTCTATTGCCTCATTATTTTTTTCTTCTGCATGCATTAAATTAGCAATATTATAATTTATTTCTATTTCCTTTGGACTTATTTCTATTGCTCTTAAATATTCTGAAACTGCATTTGAGATTCTTCCTTCTTTTTCATATACTTCTGCTAAAAGTTTATGGCCTTCAAAACTCTCGGGATATTTGTTTATTAATGTAAGCAAATATCTTTTAGCTTCTGTTTCTTTTCCCATTTTTAGCATCAAATTTGCTAAAAATATATTCAACATCTCTGGAAAGTCTATTTTTTTCCTTTTTTCCAATCCAAATACTACAACTGGTAGCATTATTGATAATATAAATGCAATTAATTTTAATGTCACATTTGTACCTTCTATAAAAATTAGTTCTATAAAATTTATTAAAATTCCAATAAATTGCATTAATAATATGTATAAATACTGTGTGTTATTTTTTTTTATCATTTTAAAGAACATTGTTATAAACATGACAACAGCTATTATATTAAATATAATTTCAAATATCATATCTCCTCCAATATTTTATTTTTCAAACTTTTGGTTGTATCTTTCCATGCATTCTTCTATTATCTTTTCTGCTTCAGTTCTTCCTAATATTTGCTCTATTGTGGTAGTTTTTCCTTCTAATTGTTTATATACTTCAAAAAAATGCTTTATTTCTGCTGAAATCTGATGTGATACTTCTGAAATATCATTGTATTCATTTAAAAATGGATCTTTTTTTGCTACTGCAATTATTTTTTCATCATATTCTTCTCCATCTATCATTATTAAAACACCTATAGGATAACATTCTACTAGCGTAAGTGGAATAATATCTTCTTGGCAAAGTACTAGTACATCTAATGGATCATTATCTCTTGCATATGTTCTTGGAATAAATCCATAATTTGCAGGATAATGTGTAGATGTATATAATACTCTATCTAGTTTTAGCATACCTGTTTCTTTATCTAATTCATATTTGTTTTTTCCACCTTTTGATATTTCTATTACACCTATAAAATCATCTTTTTGTATTCTTTCTTTTGCTATGTCATGCCATATATTCATAATCGTATTCCTTCTTTCTATTCCAATATTTTAAGTCAAATTTCCATAAATGTCTACACATATACATTATTTTTTTATTTTTTTTATATTTGTATTGACAAATCTACCCACATCGTATTATAATATAACTTGTCAGTTCAAATACGCAGATGTGGCGGAACTGGTAGACGCACAGGACTTAAAATCCTGCGGTTGAATAAACCGTGCCGGTTCGATTCCGGCCATCTGCACCAACGACGTTTCTGTTCGAACTTTTTTATAGAACAGATATGATATGAAAATCAATCAGAAATTAAAATCTGGTTGATTTTTTTGTTGTTTCCAAAACACAACATTAAAGTCATCCTTATGAAAGGGTGGTGTGTGAAATGCAGATAATTAAGCAAGAACTACAATTTGAAGAAAGTTTAAAACAAAGACTTGAGTTTATATGTGAGTTCTCAAAAGTTACTCCTACTTTTATCAATGGTAGCATTAGAAAGATTGAGAAAACTAATCTTACATATATTGAGCCACATCAAGTAATTATTAAGAATATTACTTTTTTAGTATTTAATTATTCAAATGATATTTACATTACTAACTTAACTAAAAAGATTAAGTTGTCTGAATTAGAAGAATATTTGAAAAAATTATAATTTGTAAATATTTGACATTTCTAAAAATCGTGGTATAATGGTACTCAAGTTAAATATCTATATTAGTTCGGCAAAAAATATATAGATATATGAGTACTTTGAAAAGATTATATTTATTATTTTATCACATTTATTTCGTGATAAATGGGTTTAAGAGATGTCAAAAGTAACTCGTATGTACTTTGATGTCTCTTTTTTGTTAGGAGGTTAGTATATTGAACGAAGAAAAGAAAAAATGTGGGTTGTATTTAAGGGTATCTACTGAAGACCAAGCTCGTGAAGGATTTAGCCTTCCAGAGCAAAAAGAAAGATTAGAAACTTTTTGTAAATTCAAAGGTTATGAGATAGTAGATTATTATGAGGACGCTGGAATAAGTGCGAAAACTGGTAATCATAGACCAGAGTTTGAAAGATTAAAAAGCGATATAAAAGCTAAAAAGATAAATACTATTGTTGCTCTAAAACTAGACAGAATAACCAGAAGTATATTTGACTGGGAAAAACTAATAACCTTTTTAGACGAGAATAATGCATATATTGATTGTGCTAATGATGAAATAAACACTACAAGTGCAAATGGTAAGATGATTTCAAGACTTTTAATGAGTGTTAGTCAAAATGAAATAGAAAGAACAAGTGAAAGAACTAAAATAGGTTTATCAGGTGCTATAAAGTCAGGACATATTCCTCACGTTGCACCACTTGGCTATAAACATGAAGATAAAAAGCTAGTAATTGATTATGCTACAAAAGATATTGTAGTTAGAATATTTGATTTATATTATAATGGCTACTCTTATCAAAAAATAAGCAACTTATTTAATGCTGAACAAGTATTAGGAAAAACAAACTGGAGAGATTCAACTATTGTTACTATTCTTGAAAATGAAATATATAAAGGCGATTTTGTTCACGGAAAAAGAACAAAACATCCAACCTATTATGAAGATGTAGTAGAGCCTATTGTTTCTAAAGAAATGTGGGAAGATTGTCAAGTACAGAAAAAGAAAAATTCAAGAAGTTATCAAAGAACATTGACATATCTTTATATGCAAAAGTTAAAATGTCCAAAATGTGGCAGAATACTTGGTGGAAAAGCAACTACAAAGAAAAGTGGAAAATCATATTTTTATTACTATTGCAATGATTGTAAAATTGAATTTAAAGAAAATGTTATAAATGATTATTTCAATCAATTTATAAATGAATTAGTAGAATACGACTCTGTTGTAAATCAGTTCTTCTTGCCTATGATAAAGCAAAAATTTGATGAGCCTAAAGAACAACTAGAAAAAGAGATAAATACACAGAAAAACAAACTAGAAAGAATAAGAAAAGCATACATTAACGAAGCATTTGACCTTAAAGAATATAACGAAGAAAAGAAAATAGTAGAAAATGCTATAAAAGAATTAGAAGATAAACTAGATACAACAAATGGCACAGAAGAATTAAGATTTACACCAAAAGACATTCTGTTAAAGAGAGATATTGATTTTATTAACAAAGTTAAGCTAGATAAGGAATATCAAGCAAGAACTAAAATGTGGAAAGATTATACAAGACAAGAACAAGCAGAATTAGTAATGAAATATATTGATGATATTGAACTTACTTTAGTTGGTACAGAAATAGCAGTTAAACAAATAAACTTTAGAGAGTCAATCTGTAAGCCTTGTCAAGAATTATATGATAACGGTTATATTGATACTACAAAACCTATGATATTAGGAAATGTGCTTGGTAGTGTTAGGTTTAGCAATTATTTGCCAGAGGAAGAAGTCGGTGAAATCATTATGAGATTAAGACAATATTATGATGTTCATTATACAGAGGCAATTTACTTTGTTGATAGGCAAATGTTTTATTTTAACTTTGCTGAAGATAATAGTGCTATTGTCAGAGTGTTCCCTTTAGAAGATTATTACAAACTAGATCCAAACGGCAAAATGGAAACATATAGATTTGGAATAATCTATATCAATGAAGAAGATAAATTTCAAATGCAAGAAATAGATACGGCATTTGATTATATACCAGATGAAACAAATGATAGTGTAATCTATACAAAAGAGCCTACTCCTATTTCAGTAGGTGTAAAGCCAGTAAAGTTCTGCGAAGAAAATGCACAAAAAACAAATTAACGTGGCACGTTTTATTTTTTCTTTTGCAAAAATGAAAGTGGCGATAGTTAATTTGAATAAATTTTATCCCAATGGGAAAAAATTTATTGCCTCGCAGAGCCCCCATGTTTTGATAGGATGTCAAAACATATAGGGGGTTAGGAATATTGACTAAAGTCAAATTCCTATGCTACGAAACAAATTCTAAAGGAGGAAAAAGATGAGCGAAGAATTAGCCTATTCTATTCACTTGGGCAGTGATAAAAATAAAACTGCAAAAGCAAAACAGACTGCAAAAAATAATCCATCTGGCGAAACATCATTTGCAAATAATGGAATACAAAATGCTACACAGCTATCTAAAGTGAATAAACACAATTTAAGAGATTACGATAATAATAAGGATAATATTTATATTTTATATGGAACAGATAACTTATATCAAGATGTTCAAGACTTGTATTTACAAGAATTTGAACAAGCAAGATTAGAATATAACAACAAACAAACTCGTGAAGATAGAAAAATTGAGAACTATTTTAAGCATATATCACAAGACAGACAAAAAGATTTAGCTTGTGAGTTAATAATAGAACTCGGAGATATGGACTTTTGGAATGATAAAAGTTTAGATTATAGAATGAATATGAAATATGTTTTTAACGAGCAAGTATTAGACTTAATGCGAATTGTACCAGATTTTAAAGTTGCAAATGCAGTAATACATTTTGATGAACTATCTCCCCATCTACATTTAGTCGGTGTTCCAATAAAAGATGGTTATAAAAAAGGTATGAGAAAACAACCTGCAAAATCAAAAGTATTCACAAAAGAGTCTTTACAAAGAATACAAGATGAAATGAGAGTTTGTTGTATAAAATCGTATAATAAGCATTATGAGAAAAACTCTATACTAAAGAAAAAGCAAAAAGGCAGAAACCAAGATATAAATGTAAAAGATATGGGAAATTATAGAGAAATCAAAAAGCAACTGGAACAGAAAGAGAAGAAACTCGCTGAAGCAAATAATCAAACTAAAAAACTAGATAATACTACAAAAGATATAAATTCTATATTGGATAATTTAAAACCTACTAAGCTAAACAAAAATAATATGGTTATTTCCAGTGAGGATGTCCAAATAATTAAAAATTACACAAATAAAGTAAAAGATACTACTGAAACTATTAGAAGTATTAATGACTTAAATATGGCAATTAAAGATTTTGAGCATAGTTCTTTTGAAATAAGACAAGAAAATCGTTCGCTAAAATATCAATTAGAGCAAAAAGATGATGAAATAAACTATTTAAAAGGCAAATTATCTACTAAAGACAAGATTATTAGCAAACTACAAGCTGAAAAGGAAAAGATAAAACAAGAACTACACAAGTTTAAAGATTTTTGGCATAGTATTATGAGCCATTTTCATAAAAGAATTTGCTATGATAAAGATAATAATTATAAAATTGTAAGTGATGACCTATACAAAAATGGCATATTTGACAACAATGATAATGAAATTGCAACTAATATTGCTAGAAAAGTAACTATACCAGATGAAAGCAAACAAATCAAGAATAAAAAGAAAAATAATGATACCAGATTTTAAAAGGAGGAAAAAAGCTATGAATAATGAATTACCAAAAATAAAAATAGATGAAAGAACAGGTATTGAATATCATTTAGAGGGGGACTATTATATACCAAACCTAGCAATGCCTAGACAAGATAAAATTACTTTAAATAAATATGGAAGAATGAGATTAAAATATTTGAAAGAACACAAAAAAGCTGATTATACTATAATGCTTATGGATGGAACATTAAATACACATTTGAAAGAAATACAAGAAACAGCAGATAATAGAGTACAACAAATTATTAGTGAGTTAAAATCTAAAAGTAATTTGACAGAAGATATGAAAAATACAGATACGCTTTATTGGATAGGCACTATGAACTCTATTAAAGCTCAAGCTGAAGAAGTTGTTTTTAATGAATTGATTTATGTATAAAAGTAATTTAATTTTATAGCATTATTCAGCTAGTAAAACTTGCAATTTTATGTTAAATGATCTATAATATAAATTAATATAGGTAATATTCTGTATTATTTACCCAGTTTTCACTAATTAGTGAGAGGGATTTCCTCTAACTTTTTGGTTTAACATATATAACAAGTAAACAACAATAAAAGAATTTAAGGAGGACTTAATTATGGATGAAAAGAAACGGAACATTTGTAGTATTTGCAGTATTGTAGGAATTGTCGCACTTTTAGTGTACATTATCTTAACGGTAGCAGGAAGTAACGCCTACTTATTAGCAATTAGGTTAATATTTGCTGGTATAGCAGCAATAGCTTATGCTATCAAGTTGGGTGTAGAGATTTCAAGTGAAGAAAGCTGGGGAAACTCAGTATTCTTAATTGCAATCTGCTTATTTGATATTGTACTTACTGCAATGCAATTAGGATAATTTTCATCAAAAAAAGAAAATATTTTCTTTCCCTCGTACGAGGGTTCTTTTTTTGTCACAATTGTGAATAGTAAAATTACAAAACAATACTTTGAATTTTACTATTGCAATTTATAAAAAATATGATATACTTTAGTAAATTGATTGATTTTTATATCAATCGTCAATGAGAGCCAAAAGTTGTAGATAACTACTTCGTCGGCACCAAATGGATGAAAATATAGAGTAGCAAGGATTTTGAGAAATCAGCTACTCTATATTTTTTTGATATTTTCAAATATTGGCTTTTTTATTGTAAAAAAAAATAATAATTGATATAATAAGTTTGGATTTGGAGAAAGTAATGGAAATATATTTAGATAAATTAGATAGTATAACACAAACTAAATATCAAGAATTTAAAGAAAAAGTCGAAGAATTACTAGCATTTTATCAAGAAACAGATTCAGAAAGATATAATTTGGTAAAGGATAAAATAGAACAAACAAAAGGTAACTGGGATACCACAATAGATTTAGTTAGTGGTAGTTCGAGAGATAGTGTAGATATTTCACAATTATTAGCCTATGAATACTGTTTGGCAAGTGAAAGAATTACATATGGTAAGGTTTCTTTTGAAGATATGTTAGATAAACTATTTGACGGTGTTAAGAAATTTAGAATTGGAAATCCTGTTCTTGGTATGGATGATGAATGTCTATATGGGAAAGGTTTTGATGATACTACTGCTATACCAGTTACTTCAAAGTTATATAGAATGGTAATGAATGCTGGAGCACAACATTTAGATTATTTTAAAGATGGAAAATTTACTGGTGCTGTTTTTATATATGAAAGAGGAACAATAAAAGGGTTTGCAAAGGATGAAAATGGTAATCCTGTAGATATGAAAATTGATGGTATTGATTTTAGTGATTTAAGTAAAGGACAATCTTTATTAACTAATTTAAGACAAACAGCATTCCATGAATGGACACATAATGCAGAGAAACAAGTTATTGATAGTACAAGTCCAACTATTGATTATGAATATCAAAGTGAAGATGGAAAAACATATAGAAATTATGAAAAAATAAATAGTTATGTTACATCAGAAAATATTGGAAATCTTCAAGAACCACAATACATAATAAGTACACAAAGAGATTCACAAGGTAATAGAAAAAGATATTTTCAAGATAAAAATGGAAATTTAAGACCATTAAGTGAGGTAGATTTTGGACTAGAGAAAAAACAATTAGGAACAGAATATTGCTTTTCTTCAGGTCTTACGACAAGAGAGGTATTGCCTAATGGAGAAACTAGAATGCATAATATTATAACAGAGGGATTTGTTGAAGAAACTGCAAGAGCAATGATAAGAGCAATTGATCCACAAGTAAGAGATATTGATGAGGAAAAATATCCTGAATATGTAGAAATGGCAAAAAGAGTTATAGAATCAAGAGATGTTAATTTGGGAGAAAATGAACAAGGACAAACTTATGCAGATTTTTTAATGCATTCAAGTGAATTAAAAAGAGATTTAGAATCAAGAACAGTTGTATTAGACGATGGTAGTAAAGTTGATGGTTTGCATTATATATCCAATTATGCAGACAGAGTACAAAGCAAACAAACCAGAAAATCACAATTTTATAGAAATATGCCTAATGTGGCAGGAAAATTGAACTTATCTAAAGCACAAATAGACGAAGTAAGACAGTCTAATCTATGGCAAAAAAGAGTATTAACTGAGTATGAACAAAATTATTTAAGGACATTATTAGTTGGAGAAAACTCAAATAATCAAGCCTATGTTGATACAGTGGTCGCAGACTTTGTTGATATTTTAGGAGAAGAAGCAGAATTCTTTGATGGAATTGCAGAAAAACTAGGATATTCAGATAGAACAATTGAGGGACAAAAAGCTACGCAAGAATTGGTGCAGGAATCTATAAAAGGTGTACCAGATTTAACAGTATTAGATGAAATAGAACAAGTAAAAGCAAGACAACAGAGAGCAATTTCTAACCAAAGAGAAAGTCAAGAAAATACACAAAACATATAGGAGATTTATGTATGGTTTATAGTAAATATGGAATAGCATATAGCGAGGTTTTAGAAATATTAAAACATATCCCAATAGAAGATTATAATAAAATACCAAGAAATGAAATAGAACTGTTTGAAACCTATGCAGATAAAGATTTTACATTTAATTATGATTCAAGCAAAACATTAGAGGAGCAAAATGTTTCAAATATTACAAAAGGGATTATAATACTTTTATTTAGAGATTATTGGGCAACTGAATTCCAAAGGAATAAAATAGTTGCAAAACAGAATTATGATAGAGTTAAGCTAGAGGAAAAAAAAAAGAAATATATAACCCAGATAACATTTTTATTAACAATCATAAGAACTCTTTAGTAGATATTCCAGAAAACAAGCAAGAAAAGTCATTAGTTAAAATTGATGATATAAAGTGGTATAAAAAAATTTGGAATAGAATCAAAAATTTCTTTAAAAAATAAGAATTTTATTTGACTTTTTCATATAATCTGTGTAAAATAAATACAGGAAATGACAAATCCACAAACGTGGTTTTGCCGAGATAGATTAAAAATTCACATCTAAATCGCCAAATTACAGATGTGAATTTTCTTTTTATTTATGTAGTTGCTTATCAACCCAGTTTTTATACAGA
>UMEZ01092852.1_pt1 | contig 48188 bp, 47 predicted proteins | sample 1964841 | NCBI WGS metagenome assembly UMEZ01 (sample SAMEA4836029, study PRJEB28245) | human gut metagenome | biome: gut microbiome; material: fecal sample | place: Denmark | collected 2008 | reverse complement strand
CCACCGACGAAATTGTTTTGAATGTTTTTTGGAATAAACTTATCGAAAAAGAAAACCTGTTGTCTAAAGGCTGCTCCGGCGCGGATTTCCTGCAAGCCATACACAATTTGGCGGAGCGCTACGGCATTACCGACGAGATGACCAAGAATTTCCTTGTTTACAATTTTCAAAAGGAGAAAACTCAAAATGGCAAAAAATGTTGAACGATTACAGGCACGCGAAGCCAAGGAACTTATCCGCCGCGAAAAGCAGTTGGGCGCAAGAAGCAACAAGTTTTATTTGATTTACTTGTTTATGATTTTGTCGCTCATCTACATAACGGACGAAATCGCGTCTACTATATCCATTCAGTTTCAGGCGAATATAGTTACAGAATTCTTCGTAAAAAATATGGGTATGGAATACGGCGCGGGATTATCGCTCTTTTCCGCCATAGGCTTTATTACCTATCCGGTAACACTGCTTATTATTTTCTATCGTCCCCTTGCGGACAAATTCGGGCGTAAGCCGTTTTTGGTTATTAACTCGTTCTGTATGGGCTTAGGGCTGTTCCTTGTGTATTTGTCCAAAAATATCTACGTTTACATGATAGGCGGCACGTTGATGGGTTTTATGGTCTCGCACGATATGCAATGCGTGTACATATTGGAATGCTCCGACGAAAAGTCTCGCGCCCGTAACTACGCAATCGTAAAAGCGGTGGCGATACTGGGCACGTTACTTGTTCCGTTGCTTAGGGCTACACTCATGCAAAACGTAAGCGAGCGTTGGCACGTAGTATATTTGGTGCCGGCAATTATCGGTTTTGTAATGTCGTTATTCGCGCTGCTTTTTGCTAAGGAAACAAACGCATTTTTGACTAAAAGAATAGAGTATTTAAAAACGCCTATAGAAGAACGTGAACAACGCAGCAAGGAAGGACGCGAACAAAACGCACAAGGCGGAATTCTGGCCGCTGTAAAATTCGCATTCAGACACAGACAATTGCGCTTTTTGATTATTGCTTGTTGCTGCTTTTATCTCGCTTCATTAGGTACGGCAACGTACAGTACGGTCATGGCAAAGTCGGCGCTGATGACGGAAGAAGAAATAACTCTTGCTTTGTTTCTGTATCCCGTCGGCAACGCGCTGTTTACATTAATTTCCGGTTTTGTGTCGGATAAATTCGGACGTAAAGTAACTATAGTCGCAATGTCTTGTTCGGCGTTGACGTGTTATTTGTTGTTTATCTTTAGCGGTATGTTCAAGTGGACTCCGTATTTGACGGGTTTTGCTATCGGCGGATTTATGGGCAGTTACTGGGGCGCAGGCGATACCATCGGCGGAATTATGTTTTCCGAATCGTCTCCTACAAACCTGCGTTCGTCGGTTACGGTAATCAATACGTTGCTTAACGGAGTTATGGGCGGACTTGCAACAGTTATTACAATGATACTGCTGCCTATCATTCCCGAAAGAATGTTCGGCTATATGTATTTGGGCTTGACGGTTCCGGGGCTTGTAGGGGCAATTGTAATAATGTGGCTGTTTGTCGGCGAAACTCGAGGACTTGATCTTAAAACTGTAACCGGTACGGAATGGGATAAGCCTAAAAAGGTTAAAGAAAAAAAACAGGACGGTGAATAAAATGGATAACAAACGATTTGAAATCGGCGCAAGCGAGCAGCCGTTAGATATTATTAAGGAAACGTGCGGTTTTGCGGGCGTTTTTAAGCAAATAGGTGTTATAGGGGATTCATTGGCATCGGGCGAGTTTGAAAGTCACGATGAAAACGGAAATATAGTTTATACCGATATGTACGAGTACTCGTGGCCCGCCGTTTTAGAGCGCATTACTGGAACAAAATACAACAATTATTCCCGCGGCGGAATGACCGCGCGCGAGTATGTTCAAAGTTGGGCGGACGCAAACGGATTTTGGCAATGGAATCAAGCGTATATTATTGCGTTAGGCAACAACGATTCGTTTGTGTTCGGGCATCCTTTGGGAAGTGTCAAGGACGTCAACGTCGATTGTCCGCAGGATAATGACGATACGTTTTTCGGTAATATGGGCAAAATCATTTCCAAACTTAAAACAATAGAGCCTAACGCGCGTATTTTTGTTGTAACTCCTCAACTGCGCGGTGAAGCGTGTGATAACGATATCCGTTATATTGCAAGCGAACTCGCAAAATTGTGCGATATGTTTGAGTTTACTTACTTGCTGGATATGACTGCGTATGCGCCTGTATATGATGCAGAAATGCGTAAATCGTTCGGGTTGGGCTTTCATCCGAACCCGATGGGCTACTATGCATACGCGCTGATTGTGGGAAATTATATCGATTACATTATCAGAAGTAACCCGCAGGAATTTGCTACGATACCGTTTGTAGGTACGTCGCTCAAAAACAAAGATTACAAATAGAATACGATTATTGCAAGTGCAAATGGATCAGTGGGAAAGACTGTTAAGGAAGTACAAGTAGAAAATGAGGTTGTCACAAATGGTGGCAACCTTTTTCTATTAGCCAAAAATGAAAAAATGTTGATTTTGGCTAATAGAAACAATATAATAAGTACATACTGTTAGTGAAAGGATGATGCAGATGAAGCTGATAGAGCGTAGACAGTATTTAGATAAGTTAATCAATGTACTTGGGACTCCGGATATCAAGGTTATTACTGGGGTAAGACGAAGCGGAAAGTCAAAGCTGTTAGAAGCATTTAAAGCATATATTGAATCGGAGAACCCGAATTGCAACATCATACAGATAAATTTTAACTTGCCGGATTTTGATGATTTGCTGACTTATCGCGCATTATACGATTATGTAAATGCACATTATGTTGCAGGTAAAGAGAATTTTGTCTTTATTGACGAAGTGCAAATGTGCGAAGATTTTGAGAAAGCAGTCAATGGACTTCATGCCAGTGAGAAGTATGATATCTATATTACCGGTTCAAATGCTTTTTTATTAAGTTCGGATTTGGCTACGTTATTTACAGGTCGTACTTTTGAAATCAAAGTATATCCGTTTTCCTTTCGTGAGTATATGGAGTACTTTGGCTTGAAAGACCGCTACGACGCTTTGGATAAGTACATGATGGAGGGTGGAATGTCCGGTTCCTATCTTTATAAAGATCAGGAAGCAAAGTATGATTATATCGCTGATGTGTTTGATACACTGATAGTGCGTGATATTCGCAAAAAATACAAGATAAGAAATACGCAGCTGATGGACAGAATTGTGGATTTTCTTATGGATAATGTGTCGAATCTTTCGTCTGCGCGTAACATTACCAATACGCTGGGAAGTATGCAGGAGAAGATACACCATACGACGGTTGGCAATTATATGCAATACTTGTGCAATGCATTCGCGTTCTACAAGGTTAGGAGATATGATATTAAGGGGAAAAAGTATTTATCGAGCAACGACAAATACTATTTGAGCGACCATACTTTCCGTTATGCGAAGCTTGGAACAAAGAACATGGATTACGGGCGGATATTGGAAAATATCGTGGCGGTTGAGCTTTTGCGCAGGGGATATGAGGTTTATGTGGGCATATTATATAAGAAGGAAATAGATTTTATCGCAGTAAAGCGCAGTGAGAAAATCTATATTCAGGTATCTGATAATATCACTGAAGAGAAGACCTTTGAAAGAGAGGTAGCTCCACTTTTGCAGATTAAGGATGCATACCCTAAGTATGTGATAGCCAGAACCGGGCATGATGAATACCAGTATGAGGGAATCAAGGTTATTGATATTGCGGATTGGTTGTTGGATAAATAAATCTATTAGCCAAAAATGAAAAAAAGAGGAAATTGGCTAATAGAAGAAATGAAGCAAATAGAAAATAATGTATAAGGCATTGGTCATAATCGGCTGGTGCCTTTTTGTGCACCATTTTAAGCAGATATAAAGTAGTTTATAAGAAAATAATTGAAAATAAATCATATTTTTTTGACACCAAGTAAATGTAAAGATTGAACCTTTATTTGAGGAAGTCCTATTTTATATATATTTCTTTGATGTGCTTATTATTTTATCTTTCCAATCAATAACACTCTTAATTGATAATTTTTCTTGTGCTTTTATGAATGCTGTAATATATGTGTAGTCGATGTTATCATTTGAATCTTTTGGAATGACCTCCTTTGCAAGTTTCTTATACGTCGCAGCTACTTTACCTCTATCATGCCTACAGAACCAACAGCTCCGAGAGCCTTGAAACCTAAATATCTGCCGACCAGGAGGGGTACGGAAAACTGTAACAGGATTTGGGTTATATTTCCGACTTTCTGGTTTTCCGATATTCCCTCGGAGAAAATCCCTTCAGCTTATGAAATAATCGGCTGAAATAGAGCTGGTTATCGTAGCCTACAATCTTAGATATTTCATTGATGGAATAGTTGGTTGTCTCAAGCAAGACCTGTGCGTTGTTGACACGGAGCGCAACAATAAACTGCATAGGAGTAGAACCCGTGAACTTCTTGAAGCTTCGTATGAACCAACTGACGCTCATCCCCTTGGATGTCGCATACTCTTCTATATTGATATCACGGTTATAATTTTCGTTAAAATATGTCACGGCGGTATCCATCTCGTGGTCGAGGTATTCATTTTTTAAAACCTGCTCTCTGGTAAGCTCTCGTTGGAATATGATCAGAAGATGACGGAGCAATAATGTGAGCATTTCTTCGTAGTTATCCTGACAACGTAGTAATTCTATAATAATTCTCTTAAATATACGCTCATATTCCATGGATGTACCAACCGGGAATATTCTCTCGTTATCTGGAAAACCATATTTTCTTAGGATATTCTTTGCATCACTTCCAGTAAAATGAATCCAGTAGACTTCTGTCTTATCTTTCCCATAGTATTCATATTTCTGAAGCTCTTTTGGACGGAATATGACAATGTTACCAGCGGGAACAATTGTTTCGTTATCAACAGTATCAAAATGAAAATGTCCGCATCCGGCTGCAATATATATAATCTGAAAATCAACACGTCCTCTTGGGCGATAGGTTGGCATCTTTGGACGCTCAGACAAACGATAGATTCCGCAGCTACCGACAATCAGTGGTCGGCTTTTATCCTTAAAATCCATATGTGAATGGTTCAAATAACCGGTGTTCATGTACATAGGGCAGCACTCCTTTTCTGATTGATGGGATTATTGTACCATTTTGTGCATATTTTGTCCATTCTAGTTTATAGACATAAGGAATGGATTAAGGTAATATAAAGCTAACAAAAGCGAGAAGGAAAAAAAGCAGGCAGTAAGGAGAAAACTGTTAGCGGTGTTACAAGCAACAAAAAAGTGTATAAACTATATGAATGAAGGAGGATTATTTATGATCGTGCCACGTTACTATGAGGACTTAAGCGTATTACATGACAATACGATGCCGGCGAGAGCTTATTACATGCCGGCTTCCAAGCGGATGGATGACCTGGTAGAGCACAGAGAGCTGTCAGACAGAATGCAGCTTTTGAATGGTACATGGAAGTTTCAGTATTTTGACAGCATCTATGATGTGAAGGATGCCTTTTATGAGGATGGTTATTCGGTTGAGGGCTTTGACGAGATCAAAGTTCCGAGTGTATGGCAGATGGCAGGTTATGATACACACCAATACACAAATATCCGTTATCCATTTCCGTTTGATCCGCCATATGTGCCGCAGGATATTCCATGTGGAGCTTATGTGCATACCTTTGACTATGCAAAGGATGCTGCAGCACCAAAGGCATATCTTAACTTTGAAGGTGTGGATAGCTGCTTTTATGTATGGTTAAACGGCACCTATGTAGGCTACAGTCAGGTGAGCCACATGACCAGTGAGTTTGATGTGACAGACGTATTGCGGGAAGGAGAGAACCGGATTTCCGTACTTGTGATGAAGTGGTGCGACGGTTCGTACCTTGAAGATCAGGACAAGTTCCGTATGAGCGGAATCTTCCGTGATGTGTATCTCTTAAAACGTCCGGAAAAGGGAATCCGTGATTATCGCATTACAACACAATTAGATTCAGACATTGCAAGGATAAATATTACAGCAGCATTTTACGAGCCGACAGAGGTTCGGGTAAAGCTCGAGGATAAGAATGGAGCAGTTGTTTCCGAGGGTGTTATTCCTGGGAGCGGAGAATCGACTTTTGAGATTGTAGATTACACACTCTGGAATACAGAGAATCCGTATCTGTATACGATTATTCTGGAGACGGAGCAGGAGGTGATCGTAGACCATATAGCACTCCGTAAGATCGAGATCAAGAATCAGGTAATCTACTTAAATGGACAGAAGATTAAATTCCGTGGTGTGAACCGCCATGACTCCGATCCGGTCACCGGATTTACAATTAGCATGGAGCAGATCAAGACAGACCTTACCCTGATGAAGCAGCACAACTTCAATGCTATTCGTTCCAGCCATTATCCAAATGCACCATTTTTCTATGAAATGTGCGAGCGCTATGGATTTATGGTGATTGACGAGGCAGATATCGAAGCACACGGACCATTTATGCTGTATCGAAAAGAGGATACGGATTACAACCGCTTTAAGCGTTGGAATGAGAAGATAGCAGATGATCCGGTATGGGAAGCTGCGATTGTTGACCGTGTGAAGCTCATGGTGGAGCGTGACAAGAACCGGTTTTGTATCGTGATGTGGTCTATGGGAAATGAAAGCGCTTATGGCTGCAACTTTGAGAAGGCACTGGCATGGACAAAGGGATTTGATCCGGAACGTATCACGCAGTATGAGAGTGCCAGATACCGCAATTACGATGTAACCTATGATTACGGGAATCTTGACTTATACAGCCGTATGTATCCGGCACTTACTGAGATAGAGGAATATTTGGAAAAGGATGGCAGCAAACCATTCCTTCTGGTGGAATATTGCCACAGTATGGGAAATGGTCCCGGAGATTTTGAAGATTATTTCCAGATGATACAGGCAGAGGATAAGATGTGCGGTGGTTTCGTATGGGAGTGGTGCGATCATGCAATCGCCCATGGTGTAGCCGAAAATGGCAAGACGATCTATGCCTATGGCGGCGATCATGGCGAAGTAATCCATGACGGCAACTTCTGTATGGATGGTCTGGTATATCCGGACAGAAGGATACACACCGGACTTTTGGAGTACAAGAATGTATACCGCCCGGCAAGAGTAGTATCGTATGATGCAGCAAGTGGAGAATTAGTGCTTCACAACTATATGGATTTTGATGATCTGAAGGATTATGCAGAGATTACGTATGAGCTGTCACAGGATGGACTTGTAATCGGGAAGGGGAAGCTTTCCGAAGTATCCATTTTACCGCATTGTGATGGAAGCACAACTTTAAAGCTTTCAATTCCGGAGAATGGAAAGGTATATCTGAAGCTGTTCTATAAGCTGAAGAAGGACATTCCGCTTCTTTCCAAGGCGTATGTCTTAGGCTTTGATGAGATAGATGTAAGCAGTAAGGGTGCAAAGAATCAGCAGGCAGTAGGCTGGCTTACAAAGAAAGTGCCTGATACGGGTATTCAGGTGCAGGAAAATGATACACAGATCAACATAAAAGGACGAGAGTTTTTCTATAGGATCAACAAACGGACAGCGCTCTTTGACAGCTTAACATTTGCAGGCAGAGAATATCTCAATCTCCCGATGGAACTGAATATCTGGAGAGCACCGACGGATAATGATATGTATATCAAGGCGGAGTGGAAGAAAGCACACTACAATGAAGCATATACAAGAGCATATAAGTCAGAGGTGATTCAGGGAAAGCATGGAGTAACTGTTGTAAGTCAGGCTTCGGTTGTAGCTCCAACCGTGCAGAAGATTCTTGATGTGATGCTCACATGGACGATTGACGCAGCTGGAAGAATTGGAGCGGATATCGCAGTGAAAAAGGATGAGGAGTTCCCGGATCTTCCAAGATTTGGTGTGCGGATGTTCTTAGATAAGAAGCTTACAGATGCAGGGTTCTTCGGTATGGGACCGCAGGAAAGCTACCGGGACAAGCATAGAGCAGCAAGCCACGGATTGTATCGTCTGAAGGTTTCCGATATGCATGAGGACTATATCCGCCCACAGGAAAACGGAAGTCACTACGACTGCGATTATGTGGAGCTTGGCAACAGCCAGTACGGTATCACTGCCGTTGCAGAGGAAGATACATTTTCATTCAATGCGTCCTTCTATACACAGGAGGAGCTGGAAGAAAAGGCACATAACTATGAACTGATAGAATCGGACAGTACGGTATTCTGTCTTGATTATGCACAGAATGGAATAGGCTCTAACAGCTGCGGACCAGACGTGTTAGAAGCATACAGATTTGATGATAGATTATTCCGGTTCCGGTTTACACTGGTTCCGTATGTGAAAGGATAATGATGTAACTCGTTGACACAGCATTTAGAATAATATAGGCATCAGACGGTTTGACACATGAAATTCTAAACATGATTAAGATGAGGATTGATTCTATGGAAGAAAAAAAGTATTTAAAATGGTATAACAAAGTCGGATACGGATCCGGCGATATAGCAGGAAATGTAGTATATGCATTTTTGACATCCTTTGTGATGATTTATCTGACGGATTCAGTCGGACTTGCATCAGGTATAGTAGGTACGTTGATCGCAGTTTCCAAACTGTTTGACGGATTTACAGACATTTTCTTTGGCTCGATGATTGACAAGACACACCACAAGATGGGTAAGGCGAAACCGTGGATGCTTTACGGCTACATTGGATGTGCGATTACACTGGTATGTTGTTTTGCAGTTCCTACAAGCTGGGGAAATACAGCACAATATGCATGGTTCTTTATTGCATATACATTGTTAAATGGTGTGTTCTATACAGCAAATAATATTGCGTATTCTGCACTTACTTCTTTGATTACGAAGAACAGTAAAGAGCGTGTGCAGATGGGATCTTATCGTTTCATCTTCGCATTTTTTACAAGCCTTTTGATCCAGTCTGTAACCGTAAAATTTGTTGATTACTGCGGTGGAGATGCAGCAGCATGGAGAACGGTAGCAATCATCTATGCAATTATCGGTCTGATTGTAAATACAATCTCAGCGCTCTCCGTAAAAGAGCTTCCGGAGGAGGAGCTTAACGAGGAAGAAGTAAAAGAGAATGAAGAAAAGTATGGACTGGTTCAGGCATTTAAGCTTCTTGTAAAGAACAAGTATTATATGATGATCTGTGGAACATATATTTTACAGCAGCTTTATGGTGCCATGATCGGTTCTGGCATCTACTACATGACATGGGTATTGAAGAACAAGAATCTTTTTGGTCAGTTCGCCTGGGCGGTGAATATCCCGCTTATTATAGCTCTTATCTTTACTCCGACACTTGTTGGCAAGTGGAAGGGTATGTACAAGCTGAATCTAAGAGGATATATCATTGCCGTTATTGGCAGAGCGTTGGTTGTTGTAGCAGGATATATGGGAAGTATTCCTCTTATGCTGGCATTTACAGCCATTGCAGCACTTGGACAGGGCCCATGGCAGGGAGATATGAACGCAGTGATTGCTTCTTGTTCAGAGTATACTTATCTGACACAGGGAAAGAGAATTGACGGAACTATGTATTCTTGTACATCACTTGGTGTAAAGATTGGTGGAGGAATCGGAACTGCAGTATGTGGCTGGTTATTAGAGCTTAGTGGTTATGTCGGAAAAAATGCAACGCAGCCGCAGTCAGCACTTGATATGATGCAGTTTATGTATTTATGGTTGCCATTGATCTTTGATGTGTTAATTATGATTGTTCTTTCCAGAATGAACGTGGAAGCTGTAAATGAAAAATTGAAAGCTGAAAAGGGAATTAAGTCTGATGAAGTAACAGACGCAACAGAGTATTAAGGTTTATATGTAATGAAAAGCATTGTCTAATCGAACATTCGAGAAAGGCAATGCTTTTTGTGCAAGAAGGTGTATATTTTGAAGGCGAAGACAATAATAGAGATAATTACTTTGTGACGAAGAAAATGCAGAACAGACTGCAATCAACGATAGTGCCCGGGCCAAGAAACAGCAGCGGAATGTTTCTGTTATTCAGGATATTGGTGGGAATAATATTGTGGTGATTAATGATATTCGATTTAAAGGAAAACATTTTCGGGAAAATAAGGAGAGCAAGCATTGGAGAAATGCAATGTATGGCTGGTATCGTTATGATTCAAGATTTGCAATTCCGGTATATAGAGACGATGAAGAGGTGGAGAGGTATAACATTTTTCATGCTTCGCTGATTGTAAGATATTCAGAGGATGGGAAACTGTATTTGTATGACGTAATAGACATAAAAAAAGAAACGAGCAACCCGATTGAGCCGTAAGGCTGTACACGACAAAAAACCCATTTCTTTTTATGAAGGATATGAGGACGAGGATGAAATTGTTTTGTATATCGAAACAGACGAGGCTATTCATATTTGGGAAGGTTACTTTGATGATATTTTTGATACTCCGACTCTATAAAGAAAAGGTTTTTGATTTTGATGAAACAAAAGATGTATTTAATCTTATCGTATCTTTACTTAAAAAAGCAATAAAGAGAGGTGTGAATGTAAAAGCGGAAAGAATACTACTATTGCTATAATGCAGAGGTAAATTATAATACCTTGCAGCTTTCTTAGTAAATAGTTTAAAAATATTGTGAATTAATGCTCTTATAAACTAATTTGAGAAAAAAATAAACTTGACACAAATATACAATAATGATATATTGAGTTTATAAAATTGTCAAAATAGTTTAGACAAAACCCAAATTGATTGAATATGGAGGTGCTGGATTTGAATTTGTATTTTGAACTTTTGAAAACTCCGGTGTTTACGGTGGAAGATGTAAATAAGTATTATAATAATACGGACAGCGCACGTTCTGCAATCAAGCGGCTGATGAAGGAGGGTATGCTGGCAAAGATCCGCAACAATATGTATACATGCATAAGTGGGGAGACTGGAGCACCGGTTGCCAACCGATTTCAGATAGCAAGTAACATAACGCCCACTTCTTATGTATCACACCACACGGCTATGGAATATTACGGAATAACAGATCAGATATACTATGATGTTTATGTGGCATCAGAGACGGGGTTTCGGGAATTTGAATTTGACGGATATACTTATCGTTATGTTATTTCAAAAGATATGGAAGGGGTAGAGACTCCTGCATTTAGTGGTGGAATTCGTATTACGAATCTGGAACGAACTATTGTGGATAGTGTGAAAGATATGGATAAAATATCAGGAATGGAAGAGGTGATTCAAGATATAGGGAGCATCAAACGTATGCAGGAGAAGCGAGTGTTGAAATATCTTGGTATGTTGTCAAATCAGTTCATGTACCAGAAGATGGGATTTTTGCTTTCTGCATATAAGGAAAAGATGGGTTTGTCGGATCAATTCTTTGATATATGTAAGAGTCGGATAGGAAAAAGTAAGCGTTATCTGACAAAGGATATGTCTGGCGGACGATATCTTGATGAATGGAAACTTGTGGTCCCGGAGAATATATATAATTTGAAAAATGGGGTGACGGAAGATGCCACAATATAATAGGGCAGAGCTTGGAAGATTGGCAGCGGAAAGCGGATTTGTAAGGGATACCTTTGAAAAGGTTCTAAGACTAAAGGAGGTACTTGGCTTTCTGAATCAAAATGAGTTCTTACGAAATCATTTAATTTTGAAGGGTGGAACATCGATTAACCTTACTGTATTTAATTTGCCAAGATTATCTGTAGATATTGATATGGATTATACGCCAAATGACACTAGAGCACATATGATTGAATGTCGTGCAAAAATCACAAATATAATTAAAGAATACATGGAATCAGAGGGATATATGCTGTCAGATGCATCAAGATTCAGCCATAGTCTGGATGCGTTTCACTTCAATTATCAGAATACCGGCGGAAATCAGGATATGATAAAAATTGAGTTGAATTATTCCTTAAGGGCGCATATCTTTGAACCGGTATACAAAAGAATTCTGCCGGAGGTATTTGGCGATGGAATGAATATACGAATGGTAAATCCTATGGAAATATTTGCAGCTAAGGGAAATGCTCTTATCACAAGAGCGGCGGCAAGGGACTTATACGATTGGTGCAATATGATGTCGGAAGGACTGTTTGAAGAGCATCGGGATTTATTTAGGAAGTGTTTTGTTTTCTATATGACAATCTCGGCAGATACATTAAACAAGTCATTTGATACGTCGGCTATTGACACACTTGATTTCAATAAAATCAAAAGAGATTTATTTCCGGTACTTAATAAGAAGGAGAATTTCCGGCTGGATGAAAGAAAAAATCTGGCAAAAACTTACATAGCAAATTTATTGGTTTTGACGCCTGAAGAACGAGAATATCTGGATAATTTTGAAAATAAAAAGTACACGCCGGAGTTGTTGTTTGAAGATAAAGATATTGTGGAACGAGTTAGAAATCATCCTATGGCGTTATGGAAATGCAAGAAGTAAGAGAGGTGTCGGTTGTTAAAATAAAGATAAATGAGAATTTCATGTGAAATTTTAAGTATGGTGATGTGTATTCTGTGCATGTTAAGAGTCTGATAGAGCGTTTTACCGATAATGCAGATTTAAAGAAATTGGTTAATGATATTAGGGAGGTTGAAGAAAAAATACGTAATGATGCGGCGCATAATTATGGAGTTTTACAAGGACTTTACAGGTGGCATACATCAGTATGGTAGCCGTCTTTTTGCTTTTTGTGTTAAAATCGCGTACATGATTTGATGCTACGAGGAGATTGCCGTATGAAGCATTTGATTTTGGATCATACACCCATGGATGATTATCAAAAGATGATAAAACAGGCGTATTACACAATAGAGAGTGACGAAGAATATATCTGTAAGCCTGATAACAACAAAGAAAAATTAAAGAATAATAAAGCATACCGATATATTGCAGTTGCCATAAAAATACTGCTTATACTGGCCGGAATAATGGGTATAGGTACGGTTGCTATTTTTTTGCTCATGTATAAATCCGGAAAATCCATTGTACTGCGCAATCTGGGAATTGGCAGTATAATTTCGGCAGCCGGTGCGCTTGGGCTTGCTGCCTTATGTGCTGCAGCCGGGGCTTGGATGGAATCTCATTTGCACGGGTTTTTCAGATGACCAACAGAGTTTACAACATGAACGACGGACAGGAAACAGATACGCCTTTTTCTGAGAGGCTTGTATCTGCCCTAAGAGCGGATAGAGCCTTGAAAAAATAACTTAAAAATTTGGCTTTTAACATCGCATAAGTTAAAATGAAATAAATTAAGTTAAAAGGAGAGAAAAATATGCCTACAAGTGTATTCGGAATTTCTGTAAAATATGAAGCATGGAATCATCAGGATTCTTTGCCTATTTATATCGCAGGAAGTTATGATTTTCATACAGCATATATTGGAAACAGACGTTGCATAATGCTTACTCCGACGGAAGAACTTGCCACACTTCCGGCATTGAAAAAATACAACAGATTGATAATGTGCCGGTCGTATTTGAACTTGTAACGGTGTCAAATTATCGTAGAAAAAGTCTTATAGAAAATAATATACCGTTTATTACTACAAAGCAGGTCTTTCTTCCTTTTATCGGAACAATGCTTACAGATGAAAAGTCCCCCCAAAAGCTGACAGGAAAATTTGTTTATTCTACACAGCAGTTATTTTTGCTTTATCTGTACAGTAAGAAAAAACGATTGTATATTTCGGAAGCCGGAAAAGTGCTCCCGTTTACAGCAATGACCTTGACCAGAGCGGTAAAGCAGTTGGAAGCGACGGATTTGTTTCTTATAGCAAAAGACGGTGTCAACAAGTTTATTGAGTCAAAATATAACCGATATGAATTATTTGAAAAAGCAGAAGTATATTTGACAACGCCTGTCCGCAAAGCAGGATATATAGATAAGACACTAGTTACAGAAAATATGGTCTTTGCAGGTGAAACGGCACTTTCCGAAAAAAACAATGTTAAATCCAAACCGGATTGTCACTTATGCGATTAGTGAGAAAGATTATGATAAAACCTTGCTGACCGAAGAATTGATAGACCCGGATGAGCAGGTAAGACTTGAATTATGGGCATACAATCCGAAACAGTTTTCAGAGGATAACAGTGCTGATGATATTTCTGTTATTCTATCTTTTGGAGATACAAACGACGAGAGGCTTGAAGAAGCAGTAGATGAATTACAGGAAAGAATGTTGCAGGAGTAATGGTCAATGGATTTACCAAATTTAAGAGAAAATTCCAGGGTTTTGAAAATCAATATGTCATCATCGGTGGGACGGCTTGTGATTTCAAGGAGTGTTTTTTAAGTCGGCAGGCTCCAGACCGGAAACGGTATAAACAGAAAAAATATTAAGTCATATGCCGCACTTTCACATCGAAGGTGCGGCATATTTTTGCGGGTTGATAAAAAAGGTTCTGGAGCCGACTATTCAGGTATAGCTGTAATAGGAAAAGTTGTTGGAGGTTGTGTACTTTTGTTTGTAATAGGCTGGCTGATGCTTAATGCATCATTTATAGTGATTCCGGTAACGATTATAATTATAATTGTGATTTTTATTATCTGTTTCAAGAGTAAATAGTTGATTTTTGTATTCTAAGTGTATATAATATAATAAAAATTATAAATGGGGGATAACTAAAGAATGGTATCCAAAATAGAACTAAAGTTACAAGGCAATCAGGAATTATCGTATCAGATGGCATCTTTGTTTCATGGGGCATTGATGGAACTATTGCCGCAGGAATATGTGTATAAAATGCACGCATCACAGTTACATCCATATACGCAGCATCTGGAATATAATGATAAGTGCTGGAAATGGGTAATCAGTTGCTTGAATGAGGAGGCTGACAGAATTATACTTAAAGAAGTAATGCAGAACGTTTCGAGTATTGTTTTGAAGAAAAAGCAGATAACAATAGATATTGTAGACAGAGCATATACTTCGCTATCAGATAAAGAACTCGTGGGTATATTGTACAGTGGAGACAGTTCAAGGTATGTTGATGTTCATTTTCAATCACCGACAGCATTTAAACAGAATGGACAATATGTGTTTTATCCGGATATAAGATGCATTTTTCAAAGTCTGATGAACAAGTATGATTCTGCTGAAGAGAAAAATGTAATGCGGGATGAGGACACATTGACACAATTATGTGAAACTACCAGAATAGTGCACTATGATTTGAAAAGCGTGAGCTTTTCGCTTGAAGGAGTAAAAATACCATCGTTCATAGGCAAAGTTACATTCAAATTTACCGGTGCACAGACACTGGCAAATTTTGCAAAGTTGTTATTCACGTTTGGAACATATTCAGGCGTAGGAATAAAGACGGCTCTCGGAATGGGAAGCTTTGAAATACCAGAAGAAAGGGGAAAGAAATGCTTACAGACAGACAAATTAAACTAACAGTCGGAAGTCTTTTGCACGACATTGGTAAAGTAGTGTACAGAAGCGGTGACGGAAGAAATCACAGCATGAGTGGAGCAGAGTTTCTTGAAAAAGATGCTAAAATAGAAGACTCAGAAATATTACACTGTGTAAAATATCACCATGGAAAATATCTGGCAGGGGCCAATATAGAAAATAGTGATTTGGCTTATATTACATATTTTGCCGATAATGTCGCAGCATTTGTTGACAGAAGGGATTCTGATACACAGGAGGATGGATTTGATAAGCAAATGCCGTTGAACAGCGTGTTTAACATACTGAACAATAATAACGGACATAGCCATTATTCAATGCAGGTGTTAAATCCCAAAGATTCAGTTAATTATCCGACATCTCAGAATACAGTTATGGATGAACACTTTTACAAAACAGTTGTTCAAAATATAACTGGTAATCTAAGAGGAATAACTATGAGTGAGGAATATGTTAATTCATTATTATCGGTAATGGAAGCAAACCTTACATATATTCCTTCTTCTACATCCAAAAGAGAATTGGCTGACATTTCGCTATATGATCATGTAAAAATAACGGCGGCTATAGCAGAATGTGTTGAACAATATTTGAGTGAGGCAAATGAAACCAACTACAGGCAGGTATTGTTTGATAAGGCAAAAGAGGCGTATTCCAAAGAAATGTTTATGCTATATTCAATGGATGTTTCCGGAATACAGAGTTTTATATACTCTATTGCCGACGCGGGAGCATTAAAAGGTTTGAGAGCGAGAAGTTTCTATCTTGAGATTATGATGGAACACATAATAGACGAGCTGTTGGAAAAACTGTCATTATCACGCGCTAACCTGATTTATTGTGGTGGTGGACACTGCTATATGATTCTTCCTAATACAGATAAAGTAATACGGATATTAGAGCAGTATGAACATGATACAAATGACTGGCTTAGAAAGACATTTGACATTTCGTTATATATAGCTTGCGGATATGCAAAAGCAAGTGCCAATGTATTGAGAAATGAACCGGCTGGTTCATATGAAAAATTATACAAGACTGTATCGAAAATTATATCTAAACGCAAATCACATAGATATGAAGCTGAGATAATACGTGAATTTAATAATCAGACACATGACGAAGAGAGAGAATGTTCTGTATGCAGAAGGTTGGCTAAATTAAAGGATGGAAAATGTCAGGTATGTAATGCGTTAGAGAAGATGGGTTCCAGGATGATTGATGAAGATTATTTTACAATTCTTTGTGAACCTGAGCCGGATGCACTTCCTTTACCTGGGACAAGATATCTTGTAACGGATGACAGAAAGAGTCTTGAAAAACATATGAATCAAGACAGCTATGTAAGATGTTACACTAAAAATAATTTCTACACAGGTAAGCATGTTACCAATAAGATGTGGGTTGGAGATTACATGCCGAAAGATGTTGGAAGAAGTTTTGAAGAGCTTGCTGAGAATGCTAAGGGCATAAAGAGAATAGCAGTTCTTAGAGCGGATGTGGACAATCTTGGAACAACATTTGTGCATGGATTCAAGAGAGGTGACGATGACAAATATGTTACACTCTCAAGAACAGCGGCCTTGTCAAGACAGTTATCATTGTTTTTCAAGGGCTACATTAATAAGATATTGGATGACAATACAGAATCGCTATTCAGTGATGGTAAATCGAGAAAGGTTGTCATTGTATATTCAGGAGGTGATGATGTATTTATCGCCGGAGCGTGGAATGATGTTATATCCTCATATATGGATTTGAGGACGGCACTGGACAAATTTACCATAGGGGCATTGACAATATCAGGAGGAATCGGTGTATACACACCATCTTATCCAATCAGTGTTATGGCAGAAGAGACACAGGTGCTTGAGGACATATCAAAAGAAGTTGACGGTAAAGACGCAATTACTTTATGGAACGAAGACCATTGTTATAAATGGAATGAGTTTAGAGATAAAGTAGTTGGAGAGAAAATGCAGGCACTTAAAGAGTATTTTGATAACAATGATTCCAGAGGAATGAGTTTTCTGTATCATTTGACGGATTTACTCAGGAATTATAAAGAACAGATAAATATCGCCAGATATGTATATCTGCTATCAAGAATGGAACCTGATGAGAAATGCGAAGATGAAGTTAAAGAGAAATACCGGATGTTTTCCGAAAAAATGTATCGGTGGAGTCAGGAAGAAACAGACAGACGCGAACTCATTACAGCAATTTACTTATATGTATATTTAAACAGAGAACAAAAGGAGGATGAATAAATGAAACTAACGGACGAAAATTATGTGCAGATGGCTGAAAAAGCTATGAAGGAACTGTGCGCAATGCGTGACAAAAAAGAAAAAGAGATTAAACCAGTAACAACATCTAAAATCAGAAATCTGTTGGCGATGACAGCAGCAATATATAACGATGTTGTTATGAGTCAGTCAGAAAAATTGTCATCTGAAATTGTGGGCAGAATCAATTATATGAAGATTAGATTCATATATGAGGCAGGAAGGGAACCCAGGGTCGGAGATCTTGTTAAAAAAGCATGTTTGTTGGAACATATAAGCGAAATTGGCAATAGCCGTTCCCAATATATATTATTCAGCAGATATATGGAAGCACTTGTAGCTTATCGTAAATTCTATGGCGGTAAGGATGAATAGGAGGAGAAAATTATGATAGCAAAGATTGAAATTAGCGGAATTATAGAGGTTGTCACAGGATTACATATAGGAGGTTCCAGTGCCTTCTCAGCTATAGGAGCGGTTGATTCACCGGTAGTCCTTGATACGAGAACAAATCAGCCGATGATACCGGGAAGCAGTTTAAAGGGTAAGATGAGAGCGCTGCTTGCCAAACAGTATAATGAGAAAGTTGTCAAATTGCCTGATGATGATGCTGAGTGCCTTATACATTTATTCGGAAGTGCTAAGGAGAAGAAATGCAGTAAAGTTCTGTTTACAGATATGTTTCTTGATAATCTTGAGGAATTAAAGAATGCGGGACTTACGTCAGCGACAGAGGTAAAGTTTGAAAATTCAATTACGAGAACAACCGGTGTGGCCAATCCAAGGCAAATCGAAAGAGTTGTTAGAGGGGCTGAATTCCCTTTGCAGATAATTTATGAAATATCGTATGACGACACCGAAGAGAGTGTACTGAATGATTTCAAAGTATTAAAAGATGGATTTAATTTATTACAGTATGATTATCTTGGCGGCAGCGGCTCAAGAGGATATGGCAAAATTAAGTTTTCAGATCTGGAAGTAGAAGCGGTTATTGGTGAGGTGTCGGATGAATTATTGGACAAATGCCGAGTAATATTGAAAGGATAATTATATGGAATATTCAATCTATAAATTTGATTTTCGAACAGGAGTACATTTTGGGACAGGTGCATTGGACAAAACTACATATACGTTCAAAGCTGACCAATTGTTTTCAGCATTATATATAGAAGCGATGAAGCTTGGTATCGCAGATGAATTGTATGAAGCTGTTGACAGTGGACGAATCGTATTTTCAGATGGTATGCCTTATATCAATCGCCAGTATTTAATTCCAAAACCCATGATTCACATTGAGGGTGACAGAAGCGGCGAATCAGAACAGAAAAAGGCATATAAGAAGATGAAATACCTGCCTGTGGAACAAATAGATGAATTCCTGAGCGGAGAAATGAAATTAGTTAAAGGTGAAGATCCTATGAGAAATTATGGGCACGGATGTATGCAGACAATGGCTCATGTAAGAAGAGATGATGATACGTTGCCGTATAGAATTGGAACTTTTTATTACGAGCCGGGATGTGGTGTCTATATTATAGTAGGGTATAATGATGACAAGGATATAGAATTGTTGGAACAATTACTGACGGCGGTGTCGTATGTCGGCTTGGGCGGTAAGAGGTCTTCCGGGTTAGGCAAATTTGAACTGATAAAAGGTAAGATGTCAGAAAAGCTCAGAAACAGGCTCGGGCAGGATAAAGGTCGTCAAATGCTTATATCAAGTGCGCTTCCGCTGGATGATGAACTTGATGAAGCTTTAAACGAGGCATCTTATCTGCTTGAAAAAAGAACCGGATTTGTGGCCCCGCCGGTATCAAATAAATCGGACGACATATTGCCTGAAGAGTGGCAGAAGAAGCGCGACCTATACGTGTTTGCGTCAGGTTCATGTTTTAATAAAAGGTTTGTCGGTGGTATTTATGATGTATCGAAAAAAGGAGGATATCCTGTATTTCGATATGCAAAAGCAATGTTTATGGAGGTGTAAAGTATGCAATATTATCTTAAGAACTATAAAGTGACTATACATGCATTATCTCCAATACATATCGGTTCCGGAGAAAAAATCGGAAAGAAAGAATACATTTATCTGCCTAGGAAACGAAAAGTAATAGTCCCTGATATAAATATCATGTATGGGGATTTAAGACAAAAACGATTAGACAGAGAATTTGAATCGTTTATGATGCGAAATGGTAATATTCCTATATCAAAGTGGCTTGCGGATAAAGGATTTAATGAAAAGGATTTTGAACGGTGGAAAAAATATGAAATGGACACCGGAGAAGCATTTTTAAATTCTAATCCTAAGGAAATTGAATGTTTTGTAAAAGATGCCTATGGAATACCGTATGTCCCGGGCAGCAGTATTAAAGGAATGTTCAGAACAGCGATTATAGCAATGGAATTGACCAATAATCATATTAAGGCATCCAGAATAAAAGCTGAATTAATGAATGGGACAGAAAAACACTTGAGCAGAAATACATATTTGTTAGGTGAAACAAGGAATATGGAAAGCGAAGTGTTGAATATTCTGGAACGCGATGTGAAAAGTAAACAAAATGCGGTCAATGACTGCTTATCCGGATTGATTGTTGGTGATAGTCAGCCGATTGATATTAGGAATCTTACATTAAGTCAGAAAATAGATTACACGCTCGATGGACAGGAAAAGCCTTTGCCTATATTGAGAGAATCACTTATTCCGGGCACAAATATTAATTTTGAAGTGACTATAGATAAAAGAGTATGTCCATATGACATAGCTGACATATGTTCAGCGTTAAATGCATTTGCGGATATAAGCAATAATCGCTTCTACAAGAAATTTCATAGAGAAATCACGGATGATAATGCTGTTTTTCTTGGAGGTGGCTGCGGATTCCTGTCAAAGACTATTATATACAATCTGTTTGATAAAGATGCTGTATATGTTGCAGATAAAATATTCAAATCAACTCTAGGGAAGCAATACGATGTTCACAAACATAGAAGAGATATTTCTCTTGGTGTTGCTCCTCATGTCTGCAAATGTACACGATATGGAGGCAGATTATATAATATGGGAATTGGAAAAATCGAAGTAACGTCAACATGATATTTTGCGCCGATGCTTGAAAATGCTGGGATTGAAGGCTGTTATGTGGGATAAATATGATATTAATTCATATAAAAATATTATGAGCCGCAAACAGCAGTATCAATCCAGCATTTTCAAGGGATGCAGAAGACAGAGTAGAAATAAGAAGAACCCCGATAGGGGACGGAAACGGAAATATACATTCCCAACACAGTTTAGCGCGACTGTAGAAATAAGAAGAACCCCGATAGGGGACGGAAACATAATAATACCTACTTTCCTCCGTCAAGCCGATAGTGTAGAAATAAGAAGAACCCCGATAGGGGACGGAAACACCGTCCTGGTCAAGTAAAAGATAATTAATAATCGTAGAAATAAGAAGAACCCCGATAGGGGACGGAAACTTCAGTGATTAACTCTACGTTAATGTCATCACATTGTAGAAATAAGAAGAACCCCGATAGGGGACGGAAACTCTCCAAGGATTTTATTGATAAAGTCCTCTGTATCGAGTAGAAATAAGAAGAACCCCGATAGGGGACGGAAACATTTTATTAATTTCGTGTTGCAATAAATTCAATCATAGTAGAAATAAGAAGAACCCCGATAGGGGACGGAAACCCTTGTGTGATAATCTTTCCATTTTATTTTACCTTGTAGAAATAAGAAGAACCCCGATAGGGGACGGAAACCGTAATCTCCGGTGGCTGACGATGCGCCGTAATCTCGTAGAAATAAGAAGAACCCCGATAGGGGACGGAAACATAAATTATTTACAAGCAACAAACGCCACTAATCCGGTAGAAATAAGAAGAACCCCGATAGGGGACGGAAACTAGGCTGGAATGCAAGCCCCGCACGAATATGCTGAAAGTAGAAATAAGAAGAACCCCGATAGGGGACGGAAACCCAAATCTGGCTATGTTCTGTTTATACCAACTATTTCCGGTAGAAATAAGAAGAACCCCGATAGGGGACGGAAACTTCTCCCCGTATAGCCTGTTAGGACAGCTGATGTGTTGTAGAAATAAGAAGAACCCCGATAGGGGACGGAAACTCAACCGCAAATTTTTTGTTTGCCGGAAGTTGTGGCTGTAGAAATAGGAAGAACCCCGATAGGGGACGGAAACCGAGAATAACGTGGTTTTCGTCCGATACAAGGACAGGTAGAAATAGGAAGAACCCCGATAGGGGACGGAAACCTAAGGTCTGTAATCCTGCTGTCATAGTTCCGCCAGTGTAGAAATAGGAAGAACCCCGATAGGGGACGGAAACGAGTCATTGAGAGACTCTATGTTCATATTTGCTAATTCGGTAGAAATAGGAAGAACCCCGATAGGGGGACGGAAACAATACTTGCCTTACTTCGTCCAACAAGTTTTATATAATGTAGAAATAGGAAGAACCCCGATAGGGGACGGAAACATACCGAAAGTTTCTCCATTTTTGTTTGTGTACAGTGGAAATAAGAAGAACCCCGATAGGGGACGGAAAACAGTTGCGCTATATACGCAATATATTTCCTGCTGAAAACTTTATATTTGATCAGGCATAAGGAGGGCAATATTATTGAGCTATTTGTATGTGTGCGAACAAGGTGCGACAATAGGAGTATCAGATAATCGCTTTAATGTGGAGTATAAGAATGGTATGATTAAAAGCATACCGGTTGAGACACTTGAAGTTATTGAGGTATTCGGTGGTGTACGGGTTACGACGAAATGCATAACAGAATGCTTGAAAAGGGGAGTGAATATAATTTTTTACTCTACCAATGGCGCATATTATGGTCGTTTAATATCGACATCCCATGTGAATGTTCAACGACAGCGGATTCAGGCAGCATTATACGATGATATGGAGTTTAAGGTGGCTTTTTCAAAGCGGATAATTGATGCCAAGATTCGTAATCAGGTTGTTATTTTGCGCAGGTATTCGAGAAATTCGAATGTTGATATATCGCACGCGGTAACAGATATGCAATATATGTGTAAGAAAATACAAATTGCTGATACAATAGAACAGATAATGGGGTACGAAGGAATGGCGGCAAGACTTTATTTTAAACGACTTGGGGATCTGATAAATCCGGAGTTTAAATTTGATAAAAGAAGCAGAAGGCCGCCGTTAGATCCTTTTAATTCTCTTATAAGCTTGGGGTATTCAGTAATCATGAATGAATTATACGGCAAAATAGAAGGTAAAGGATTAAATCCATATTTTGGTATTATGCACAGTGACAGGGAAAAGCATCCTACACTTGCAAGTGATTTGATGGAAGAATGGAGGGCAGTGTTAATAGACTCCATAGCACTTAGTATGTTAAATGGACATGAACTGTTGCAGGAAGATTTTTACCGGGATGAAAGTTCAAATGGTATCTTTTTACAGAAAGAAGCCTTCAAAAAATATATTCAGAAACTTGAAACCAAATTCCGCACAGAAAACAGATATTTGTCATATGTCGATTATAGCGTGAGTTTCAGACGGGCAATGGATCTGCAGATAAATCAGTTTGTCAAGGCTATTGAAAACAGAGATGCATCACAATATCATCCTGTAATTATAAGATGAGAGGCAGAGGTATGGAAAACTATTTTTGGAATACGGAAGAAGTACAGAACAGTGATAAATTGTATGTTCTGGTTATCTATGATATTGTTAATAATAGAAGACGAACGGCCTTTGCCAGGAAAATGAATGCTTATGGATTCCGGGTACAGAAATCAGCATTTGAGGCATTGATTCCCGAAAATCTATATAGAGATTTAATCGGAGAAATACCTAAATTGATAGATGGTAGTGAGGATACTGTGCGTGTATATAAGATTCGTGGGAATGGTGAAGTGCGCCTTTTTGGACAAAGTCCAATGCTTAAAAATGAAGAAGTAATTATAATATGAAAAGAGGAATTGTATATGAATAAGACAATATTATTTACACCGGTTGGAGGAACAGACCCGATATCGGCAACTAACTGCTACGAAGGTGCGATGTTGCATATATGCAGATATTACAAACCCGATAAAGTAATCATGTATATGTCAAAGGAAATGCTTGAGAATAAGAAAATAGACAATAGATACGAATATTGCCTTGATGAATTATCTAAAATACAGAATCGGCATATGGAATATGATACAATTGAAAGAATAGATCTGACTAATGTGCACGAATTTGATTTCTACTACACAGAGTTTAGGAATATAATACATGAAATACTTGAAAAAATAGATGATACTGACACTTTGCTGATAAATGTTTCATCAGGAACTCCCGCTATGAAAAGTGGATTGCTTGTATTGCAGACTATGGAAGATTTTCAGGCCAAGTTGATTCAGGTATCCAATCCTGAGAAAAAAATAGGAGAACATATACATAAAGGATATGATGTAAAGACATTATGGGAATTAAATGAGGATAATGAGCCGGGAGCTGAGAACAGATGTAAGGAAATAAAATGCCCGAGTCTTGAGAAAATCAAAAAAGAGGAGATAATTAAAAAGCATATTCAGGCATATGATTATAAAGCGGCATTAACTGTAGTAGAAACAATGAACGTGGAGGATACGTCGGAATTCGTAGAATTACTGGAAGTGGCAGAGAAAAGACTCATGCTTGATTTCTCGGGAATAGACAAGTTCCTGAAAGATAGAGATTACAATTTTATGCCGGTCAGATCGTCAGCTGAAAGAATGATTTTTGAATATGCCCTGAACCTGGATATCAGGCTGAAAAAGGGAGAATACGCGGATTTTATAAGGGCGTTAACACCTATAATAGTTGAATTGTTTGAACTTATTCTCAAGAAACAGTGTAAGATTGATGTAAATGATTATTGCTATATCGACAAGAAGGGTTTGCGTAAATGGTCACAGGAAAAATTAAATAACACAGAAATTTTAGTCGCTTTAAATGATGCTTTCATGGGAAATTTTAAGTATGGTGATGTGTATTCTGTGCATATTAAAAGTCTGATAGAGCGTTTTACCGATAATGCAGATTTAAAGAAATTGGTTAATGATATTAGGGAGGTTGAGGAAAAAATACGTAATGATGCGGCACATGATATGATTTCCGTTACGGACAAGACTGTTTGTGCCAAGACGGGCTACACCTCTGCGCAGATTATGAAGATGATTCATAGCGCATTCAATTACACCGGAATAAATGTTAAGAAGGAGTACTGGAATTCGTATGATGATATGAACAGGCTTCTGTTAAGCAGAATATAAGAAATGCGTGTGATGTAAAGCAGAGACAATGGCAAATTACTTTCGTGCTAATATGTATTATCATACATGTGAAGGAACGAGGATTAGAACAAGCCTTAAAGCAATATGCCAGACGCAAAGATAAAATCCGCTGATGTTTCGCGGCACATAATCATGGAGTTTTACAAGGATTTTACAGGTGGCATACATCAGTATGGCAGTATAATTGCCTCTGTGAGATGCCGGGAGTATGCGATGACACAATCCGTTTGTAGGTTATTCTGCATACGATGGTGTGGAACACTGTGTCTATTATTACACCAGAGATACACATAAGAAATTTGAATGGCCGGATAAAACAATGAAAGCGGATAGGCTTGTATCTGCATTGCAGATATTAAAAAAGTAATTGTGATATAAAAATGTACAAATCTCTTTCAAAATGAATCAATTAGTGCTATAATTATTCTAAAATGTTGATAAAGTCCACATTTTTACTTTCTAAAATGTTGATATGTGTACATTTTATCTTTCCAAAATGTTGATTGACTTACATCAACTGTAATCAAAAAGGTAATTCAGGGGGTTTGTTATGCTGAAAAGAAAAGCCACATCTTATATTAAAAACTGGAATGATACAAAGAGCAGGAAATGTCTTATTGTTCAAGGCGCCAGACAGACAGGAAAAACATATATAATAGAGCGCTTTGCAGAAGATAATTTTGAAGAATTTGTAGAAATTAATTTTAAACAAATGCCATCTGCTGCCGAGATTTTTGCGGGAGACCTTACCGTAGATAATATGGTTATGGCTATGCGGTTCCGTTTTCCGGGAAAGCAGATTATTCCCGGAAAGACTTTGATCTTTTTTGACGAGATTCAGGAATGTCAGGAGGCAGTAACATCACTCAAGTTCTGGGCTATAGATGACAGATATGATGTCATTGCATCTGGTTCTCTTCTTGGAATCGACTACAAACGGGCATCTTCCTATCCTGTTGGATATGTGGATTATTTGAAAATGTACGGAATAGATTTTGAAGAATTCCTTTGGGGAATGGGAATTACAGAGGACATGATAGATAATCTTCGCGGATATCTCCATTCAAAGACGGTCATACCTGAGGCGGTTCATTCTCAGATGATGGACTATTACAGACAGTACATCGCAACAGGCGGGATGCCGGAAGTGGTTCAGAAATATATGGACACCCGGGATTTCAGAGAAGTTGATAAGATTCAGCGTAGTCTTCTGCAGGGCTATCAGTATGATATAGCACATTACGCAACACCTGAAGAAAAAGTAAAAGCAGAGAAGTGTTATCTTTCTGTTGCCAGGCAGATGCTGGATAAAGAAAATCATAAATTTCAATATAAAGAAGTTGAACACGGTGGACGGGCGCAAAAATATTATTCAAGCATGGAATGGTTGCTGCGTGCGGATATGGTACATTTGTCAAGACGTGTTACGGACGTCAGATTTGATCTGGACGATTATGCAAGGGACGATTTTTTCAGAGCTTATACAACTGATTTATCACTGCTGATGGCCATGAAGGATTTTTCGTTAAAGCAGTATATTGTCGAAAATACATTGACAGGAAATTCCAAAGGTGGCATATATGAATGCGCAATAGCAGATGCCCTCTATAAGAAAGGATACCATTTGTATTTTTATAAAAATGAGACAACCAAACGAGAGATTGACATTATTGTTCAGAAAGACGGAGAAGTAGTACCAGTTGAAGTAAAAAGCGGAAATACGCGGGCTAATTCCCTGAAATCACTTTTGAACAGTAACAGAGATATTCATTATGGATATAAATTTGCAGACAGCAACATAGGCGTAAGTGAGGATGGCATTATTACGCTGCCTCTGTACATGGCTGCGTTTATCTGATACGGACATCACAAACTGCCAATAAAACTGTTGATACACCCCATGTTTTTATTGCCCCACAGTGCTTTCCGGTACTATAATCATTATATTACAGACTAAGGAGAACGTGGCGTATGGTAAAAAGCATGACGGATGGCAATCCTCTGAAACTTATTCTTAATTTTACAATTCCGCTTCTGTTGGGAAATCTGTTCCAGCAGACATATAATATGGTGGATGCAATTATAGTCGGAAGGTATATTGGTGCCAATGCGCTGGCGAGTGTCGGAGCCTCTTCATCGGTGCAGTTTATGGTACTCGGATTCTGCATGGGGTGCTGTGCCGGCTTTACAATACCGGTTGCCCAGCAGTTTGGTGCGAAGAACTATGACCGGATGAGAAGTTATATTTTTCATTCGGGAGTTTTATGTGTGATTCTTGCAATAATAATGACAAGCGTATGTGCCATTCTCTGTCCGCAGATACTTCATCTTATGAAGACTCCGGACAAGCTTTATGCGGATGCATATAATTATTTTCTTATAATAGTGCTGGGAATACCGTTCTCGCTTCTGTACAATATTCTGGCGGGAATACTGCGTGCGGTAGGCGACTCCAGAACACCTTTTATATTCCTTGCGGTTTCAACGGTTTCCAACATACTGTTGGATCTGCTGTTCATAATTGTATTTAAATGGGGATGTGCCGGAGCGGCGGGGGCCACCATAACATCACAGGCTGTAAGCGGGATATTATGCCTGATACTTATAAATAAAAAGTTTGATATATTAAAACTTAAACGCAGCGATATGAAGTTGAACGGCAAAAATATGCTGACATGTGTTACCATGGGAATTCCTATGGGATTGCAATATTCCATTACCGCAATCGGCAGCATGGTGCTTCAGGCATCTAACAACAAGCTTGGAGAAGTGTACATATCGGCATTTGCGGCGGGAAGCAAGATAAAGCAGTTCGCCATGTGTCCTTTTGATGCCCTTGCGACGGCGGTTTCGAGTTTCTGCAGTCAGAATCTTGGTGCGGTTAAATTTGACAGAATAAGGAAAGGGCTTAGAACCGGTATAGTAATCGGCGTGATATACGGCATTGTTATCGGCGTGGTGACGAATATCTGGGGATACGGACTTTCTTCTCTCTTTGTGAAACGAAGTGAGACAGAGGTTTTGCTTGCCTCCGCTTTATATGTCGGACATCTTGGACTGTTTTTCTGGGCAATCGGTTTTTTGAACTGCTGCAGGCTCACAATCCAGGGCATAGGGTATGCCGGCGCTGCCATTCTTTCGGGAATTCTCGAAATGATAGCAAGAATTGTGGTAAGTTTTGTGTTTGTACCAAAGTTTGGATATACTGCGATAACATTCGCAGATCAGTGCGCGTGGCTTGTTGCATGTGCGTACTGCATACCGATGGTTTTCGTGCTTATCCGGAGACAGGAAAGAAAGTGTACCCAAATATAATTTATACCTTTTGATATAAATAAATAAGCCAATTTATGAATTAATCTGCATATCCGGACGTATAATGTTACAAAACATTGGAAGTGTCCGGATATGCGTGGTTTAGCAGAATATTTCAGAAAACACAGAAGCAGGGTATTTATTTTTCTGCCGGTTGTGCTTGTGGCGGCAGGAATACTGGCATACATGCCATACTATACGATTACATCAGCATCCGGCAAGCTGGTCAAAAAAGAACTCCCGATATATTGTGTGGGAACAGAAGAGAAGAAAGTAGCATTGTCGTTTGATGCGGCCTGGGGCAATGAAGATACACAAACATTGCTTGATATACTGGCGGCATATGATGTACATGTTACTTTTTTTATGACGGGAGGATGGATAGAAAGTTACCCGGATGATGTGAAGGCAATTCTTGCCGCAGGCCATGACCTGGGAAACCACAGTGAAAATCATAAACAGATGAGCAGGCTGGATGGCGGGAAATGCATTGAAGAACTGATGGGTCCGCATAAGAAGGTAGAAGAACTTACGGGTTATAATATGTGTCTGTTCAGGCCGCCGTATGGCGATTATAATGATAATCTTATTAAGTCGGCCGAAAACTGTGGTTATTATACGATACAATGGTCGGTGGACAGTCTGGACTGGAAAGATTACGGCGCTGATAATATTGTAAGTACCGTGCTGAATCATAAAAATCTGGATAACGGGGCGATAATACTTATGCATAATGGTGCCAGATACACCAAAGATGCGCTTGAACGCGTTATCGTCGGCCTGATGGAACAGGGATATACGATAGTACCGATATCGGAACTTATCATAACAGATAATTATACGATAGACCATACCGGTAAACAGATTGCAGACAGGTAGAATAAGACCGCCGGCCGCCCGCTGTCCGAAAATGGGATATATTGATATTGCTTTTGATAGCGAAAGAGTGTATACTAGTTGTGTATTTTTAAGGATGGTCTATGATATGAATAAAATGATACACATCGCGGATATGCATTGTCATATTCTTCCGGGACTTGATGATGGCTCAAGAAGCATGGAGCAGACGATTTCCATGCTTAAGATAGCATATGATGAAGGTGTGAGACTGATAATAGCAACACCGCATTATCATATAGGCAGGATGATGGTTGAACAGAGTAAGATCGATGCTGCTATAGAGAGTATCACACCGGTTATCAGGGATAATTTTCCGGATATGGAAATATATGCGGGACAGGAGATATACTATTATTCGGAAGCCGTTGAGGCTCTTAATGATAATAAGGCCAGAACCATGGCCGGTTCAGGATATATTCTGTTGGAATATTCGCCGGATGAATCCTATGATGTAATAAGTTCGAGCATATATGAAGCTGAGACTAACGGATATGTACCGATAATAGCACATATCGAGCGTTACAGCTGTGTACATGACAGAACAGACAGAGTTGCTGAACTTATCGAATCGGGAGCATATATCCAGGTTAATGCAGGTACCGTGACCGGCGGTATGGGCAGGAGCAGTAAGAAGTTTGTTAAGAAGCTTCTCAAGGAGCATATGGTTCATTTCATATCATCGGATGCACATAGTGACCGTACCAGGGCACCGCGTTTTAGCGAAGCCGTTAAGGCACTCGGTAAGATTTGCAAGCCGGACTACTGTATGGAACTATTGTGGGACAACGCCATCAAGGTAATCAATAACGAGGAAATATAACGGAGATACTATGGGAAACATTAATAACAATGAGAACACAGCAGATAACAGCAGGACGGAAATCGATATAGCAGAGATTTTCGGCATGCTGGCACACAAATGGATAATTATTGTAGCAGCCGGGGTAATTGCTGCGGTGCTTGCTTTTGGCTATTTTCATTTCATAGCCACACCTAAATACACATCAAGCGCAAGCATTATGGTCATCAATCGTCAGAATACGGACGCAATCACAGCGACCGATCTTACTTCTTCGACAACTCTTTCCAATGACTATGTTGAAATTATTAAATCAAGAACCGTACTTGAACAGGTAATAGCGGATCTTGATCTTGATTATGATGTTGAGAAACTCAGTAATAAAATATCAGCATCGGTTATTACGAATACGCGTAAGATAAGCATTAAAGTTACCGACGAGGATCCTATTCTTGCCAAGAAAATAGCTGACAGCGTTGTGAAAGCATCAAGTAAGCGTATATGTAAGATCATGAATGTAGAGAATATGGTAAGCACCGTTGACAACGGAGACCTTCCGGACAAGCCGTCAAGCCCGGCAACCAAGAGGAACACGGTTATCGCAGCACTCGTAGGAATTGTGCTGGCAGCAGCAGTGATTATCATTGTCGGAATAAAAGATGACAGGATCAAGACTCAGGAGGATGTTGAGAAATATCTCGGAACAGGTGTTCTCGGAATTATTCCTTTATTTGAGGCAGGGGCATCTCAGCCTAAGGAGACACAGGCATCAGCATCCAAGCAGGGAGGTAAGCAGTAATGGCAATCCAGAAGATTTCAATCAATAAATTTGTCAAGCCTGATTACAGGGCTAATGAAGCGTTTAAGAGACTTCGTACCAATATCCAGTTCAGCGGTTCCGATGTAAAAGTAATCGCGCTTACGAGCTGCGTTCCGAACGATGGTAAGTCGACGGTGTCATTTAATCTGGCAGTGTCATTTGCGGAAATGGGCAAGAAGGTTCTTTTTATAGACGCAGACCTTCGTAAATCCGTTCTCATAGGTAAATATAAAATAAGCAGGGCGGTTAACGGTTTTACCCATTATCTTTCAGGCATGAAGAGCATTGAGGAGGTAATATATTCTACTAACATAGATAATCTTAATATTATTTTATCCGGTCCGGTACCGCCTGATCCGGCGGAACTTCTGGAAAGTGACCGTTTCAATGATCTTATACCTGCACTCAGGACAGTTTACGATTATATAATAATCGATACACCGCCGCTCGGAAGCGTGGTCGATTCCGCAATCATTGCCAGCAGATGCGACGGCGTAGCACTTGTACTTCCTGCCAGGGAAGTAAGTTACAAATTTGCCGCAGACATTATCGATCAGATTAAGAAAACAGGTGCAAGATTCCTTGGTGTAATCCTTAATAAAGTCAATATGTCAAGCAAGTCATATTACGGCAAATATTACGGAAAGTACTATGGCAAGTATTACGGTAACTATGGTGAAGATAAGTAATATGAATTAGAGGGATTGTATTATGAAGAGATCCAAAATTTTAATGATAGCAGCTGCGGCCGCGTTGCTTATTCTTCTGATAACAGCGGTGGCCATACTTAAAGGTGACGGAACTGGACCGTCGATTACGATTCCGTCCGGCATAGAATATCATAAGGGAATGTCAGATTCCGAACTGCTTAACGGCGTTACCGCCGAGGACAGCAAAGACGGCGATGTCAGTGATACACTTATCGTTGAATCTGTAATCATACTTTCAAGCGGTGACAGTGTCAAGATAACATATGCTGCCAAAGATAAGCACAACAATATCACACAGAAGAGCATCATCCTTCCTTATAAAGCACCGGCCGAGGAACCGACGAAGAGCCCGGAGGCAACCAAGTCTGCCGATAATAAGGAAAGCAGCAAAGAGGCTGGCAATGAAACACCTCATGCGCAGGAGGAGACCACTACCGGATATCCTGAGGAGACAACCCCGGTTCAGACAGAATCACCTGATGCTCCTGTATTATATCTTACGAAAATAGAAGACTGGATCAAGAAAGGCAGTCAGGTCAACTGGATCAAATACGTATCTGACATCACCGATGATAAGGATGAGCGGAACGCGCTTTTCCAGTCAATTATGATAGATAACTATCCTGACATGAACACGGTGGGGGATTATGATATGCAATTTTATTGCAAGGATTCAGATGGTAATTTTTCACCGAAAATCACATTGCATATACATATAACCGATTAACAGCGGAGGAACATGAGATGGAAGAGAAAGAAATACTTAACGAAGTTAATGGCAGTGGCAAGGACAAAGTCCGCAGAATACTTATGTATATAGGCTGGGGCTTGAGCGCGGTTCTGCTTGTATGCGGGATAATGCTTATAAGCAGGGTGATGAAGCTTAATGTGCTCACTACACCATACATGGTAATTCTGATTGCCAGTGTTATAGTGGTGACAGGCGTTATTGCTTTTTTACAAAAATGGATGGTATCCGGCATTATAACCAAAATAATTGCCATTGCAATGAGTGTAATCATGGTAATCGGTTCCAGATACCTCGGAGCCACCAGCAAGGCACTTGACAAAATGTCCGGAATGAAGACCCAGATAGACAATGTGTGCGTGTACGTCCTTAAGGACAGCACATATGAGAGCCTTGACGACCTTAAGGATGCAACCTTCGGAATCTCACAGACCCTTGACCGCACCAATACGGACAAAGCTCTTGACATGATAGTGAGCGAAATCAAGACATCATTGGTTCCTAAGGAATATCAGGGCGCGATGCAGCTTATTGATGCCCTTTACAATAAGGAAGTCGATGCAATCGTCCTTAACAGTTCTTTCCTCTCAGTATTTGAGGGCGTAGATAATTATTCAGATGTCGAGGACCGTATCCGCAGCGTCTGGTCTGCAGATATCAAAACAGATATAGTAGATAATAACAATAACAACAATAATAACGAGGAGCCTACATCTGATCCGTATGACCAGTACAAAAATTTCCTCTATGGCGGCGATGACGTATTTACACTTTATGTCAGCGGAATCGACACCAACGGCTCGCCTATGGTGAACCGCAACAGCGATGTCAACATTCTCATCACCGTAAATACCAAAACCCGTCAGATTCTTATGATTAATACTCCGAGGGACTTCTATGTTCCTTTATCAATATCCAACGGCGTCAAGGACAAACTTACCCATGCCGGCTGCTACGGCATCCAGGTATCGGTAGACACCCTCGAAATGCTTTACGGAGTAAACATCGATGATTACATCAAAATTAATTTCACCGGATTTGTGGATGTAATCAACCAGTTAGGCGGTGTAAACGTATATTCTGATTATGATTTTACATCATCCTCAGGAATTCATTATAACAAGGGCTATAATCAGCTTACCGGTGATCAAGCCTTGTGGTTTGCGAGAGAGAGACATTCATTTGGCAGTGGCGACAGACAGCGTGGCAAAAACCAGATGGCTGTAATTAAAGCTATAATAGATAAATGTACATCATCTGATGCACTTCTTAATTATGAGAATCTGTTAAGTGCTGTTACATCAAGTATAGCAACAAGTATGTCGTCTGACGAGATAACGGATCTTATTAAGATGCAGCTTTCAGATATGAAAGGCTGGAATATTCAGACATACAGTGTGGATGGAAAGGGTGACAATCTCATGACATTCTCGCTCACAGCACCAAACTATGTAATGGTGCCGACACAGTCAACGGTTGATATGGCAAAGGAATATTTAAGACAGATATATGCCGGAGAAACAGTGCAGGTACAGTAAGCGCGTTTTATATTACGAAAAGAGATAAATTATGGCATTGACATTAATGTATATTACAAATAATCCTGATGTAGCATTAATAGCAGAAAAATACGGCGTGGAGAGAGTGTGGGTTGACCTTGAGGTATTGGGAAAAGAAGAACGTCAGAAGGGAATGAATACGGTAAAGTCAAAACATAGCATAGATGATGTCAGAAAAATTAAACCGCTATTAACAACATCGGAAATGTTGGTTCGCGTGAATCCTTGGAATGAGAATTCAATTTTGGAAGTAGAACAGGTAATAGCAGCTGGAGCAGATATTATTATGTTACCTATGTGGAAGAGCGTTACTGATGTGACAAATTTCCTGAAGATAGTAGATGGTCGATGTAAAACATCACTATTACTTGAAACAAAAGAAGCAGTTGATTGTCTAGATGAAGTGCTGAAAATTGGTGGTATGGATGAGATACATATTGGTTTAAATGATTTGCACTTATCATATGGATTGAACTTTATGTTTGAATTGTTGTCAAATGGAACAGTTCAAATGTTGACAGAGAAGATTAAGTTGAGCGGTATCCCATATGGCTTTGGAGGAATAGCAAGTTTAGGATGCGGCGATTTGCCTGCGGAAAAGATAATTATGGAACACTATCGACTAGGGTCCAGTCGTGCAATTTTATCAAGGAGTTTTTGCAACACTGACATCATAACAGATTTATCAGAGATAGAAAATGTATTCAAAAACAACATGAGAGAACTTAGAAATTTTGAAGGTAGGATTTCTAATATGTCTTTTTACGATTTTGAGAAAAACAGGATTGAAGTTGATAAAATTGTAGAAGAAATAGTTGACAGGAAAAGGAATACGAGAAAATGATCTTAAACAAGGAAATAATTAAAAAATTGAGAATGGAATATGGTGATGCTTTCTATCTATTAGATTCAGAGCAGTTTAAAAGAAATTTTCTCGAATTTAAAAAGGAATTTTCGTCTATATATGGCAACTTTAACATCGCATATTCATACAAAACTAATTATATACCCAAATTATGCAAAATTGTGAATGAACTTGGTGGATATGCAGAAGTAGTTTCAGAAATGGAAGTCGAACTTGCACAAAGATGCGGTGTAAGTCCTGCTAATATTATATGGAACGGCCCTATAAAAAATTTGCATAAATTAAAACAGTATTTGGAAATGGGAGTGAATGTTAATGTTGACACCATAGAGGAAGTGGAAAACATACGACATATGACTGCAAATTCACAAAATACATATAATGTAGGGCTTCGATGTAATTATGACGTGAAAGATGGGGTAATCTCACGTTTTGGGTTTGATGTGTGTGGTGATGATTTTAATAAGGCATTGGAAATTATAACGAGTACAGATAATATTCATTTTACAGGACTGCAATGCCATTTTGCAAAAAGACAGATTGAATATTGGCCTGAAAGAGCACTTGGTATGGTAAGGCTATTAGATAAAACTGGAATTGTACCGGAGAGAATAGATATTGGTGGCGGCATATTTGGAAAAATGCCAGACTTCCTAAAAAGCCAATTTTCCTGTGAAATTCCGGATTATTCTGAGTATGCGCGTGTTGTAGCGACTATTTTTAAAGATTACTTTAAAAATAAGGAAACCAGTCCGGAACTGTTGACAGAACCAGGTTCAGCAATAGTTGGAGACTGTATGAAATTTATAGGAACAATTAAAGGTATAAAAAGCATTAGAGGTAAGAAATTTGCATCAGTTTTAGGCAGCCAAAAGAACATAAGTATGACTGGTGTAAATCCACCAATTGAAATAATTCATATGGGTAAATCGACAGAAAAATATGAGAACCTTGATTTTGTTGGATTCACATGTATTGAAGGGGATGTGCTTTATAAAAATTATTGTGGAGAACTTGCAGAAGATGATGTGATGGTTATAAGTAATTGTGGATCATATTCAATAGTAATGAAACCACCATTTATTTTACCTAATTTTCCTGTTCTGGATATCAGCAATGATAAAATCGAGGTTATAAAAAGAGCAGAAACTTTTGATGATATTTTTAATACATTCAATTTTTAAAATATGGTGTTATTGTAGATATGAACAAGGTGAATTTATTTATAAAAAGAATATTTGATATTATTTCATCAGGAATATGTATTATTTTACTAATCCCTGTTTGGATTGGTGTATCAGTTGCCATCAAAAAAGATTCTTCAGGCCCGATCTTTTTCCGGCAGGAAAGAAGAACCAAAGATGGGAAAATTTTTAAAATGGTAAAATTCAGAACAATGGTTGTGAATGCAGAAACAATGGGAACAGGACTATTTAATTATGAGAATGATCCAAGAGTAACAAAAGTTGGACGTAAATTGCGTGACAGCAGTGTTGATGAATTACCTCAATTATTTAATATTTTCAAAGGAGAAATGTCAGTTGTTGGACCGAGACCATGTGTTACATACGAATTGGGAGATTTTGAAACATTAAATAAAAAGTACAAGAAAAGATTTGGAATGAAGGCAGGGTTGACCGGACTTGCTCAAGTAAAGGGTAGAAATGATATATCGTGGGAACAGAAGGTTATTTATGATAATGAATATATTGATCTGTTCGAAAAATATGGAATTTTTATAGATATTAAAATTGGATTTGATTCTATATTTAAGGTATTCAAACACGAAAAAATATACGAAAACAAAATTGACGATTCTATGGGTGATGAAGAATCGGCGGAGGCTGAAGAAGCAGAGATTATCAGGTTGGCACATATGCCGGATGAAGAATAAAAGTAGGAGTAATTGAATATGAAATACGATGTTGCACATAGAAGAATATGGTTTAAGGAACAAATATTAGATGTTAATGACGCAAAAATTAATGTGCTTGCGCCTACATCACAGTTTGGATTGAATGTATTTGAGGGAATACCATGTTATTGGAATGATGACGAAAAGCAGTTATATGCATTTAGGTTACGTGATCATTATGAGAGATTGTTCCGCTCAGCAAAGTTAATACAGATGGAGTGTAAATATACAATTGATGATATGACAAAGGCATTTATAGATGTAATTAAGGCTAATGAATATGATGAAAATCTATCAGTTCGTCAGACATTGTTTGTGGATGGCTTCGGTTCATGGGGTTCGGACGAACCTGTAGAAATGTTTGTAGCTCCGATACCTAGAGGAAAAACAAGTGCGGAATATAATAAAAGAGGATTGAATGTATGTGTAACGTCATGGAGAAGAATAAGCGATGAGATGCTTTCGCCAAGAATCAAATGTGGTGCCAATTATATAAACAGCAGGGCAGGACAACGCGAAGCTCTTCGTAATGGATATGATACTTGTATATTTTTAAATGAATTTGGAAAAGTCTCAGAGGGTCCGGGTTCTTGTTTCTTTATTGTAAAAAACGGAACAGTAATCACACCTCAATTGACAGACAGTGTTCTGGAAAGTATAACTAGGGATACAATTATTAAAATTGCAAAAGACAAAGGTTACTCAGTTATTGAAAGAACTATTGATAGAACAGAACTTTATACGTGTGAAGAGGCATTTCTTTGTGGTTCTGCAATGGAGATTACTCCAGTATTAAGTATTGATAAGTCTGTCATTGGAGACGGAAGTACAGGAAAAATTACAAGTGAATTACACCATACATATCTTGATGCAGCCAGAGGAAAAATTGAACTTTATAAAAATTGGATTACACCAATTTATTGATAGGAAGTGTAAGTATATGAACAGAGAGTATGTGAAAGATAGAGTATCGGTTATCACACCAATATATAATGCTGAAAAATACGTGAAAAAGACATTGGCATCGATATTTGCCCAAACGTATAAGAATATAGAAATTGTATTGGTAGACGATTGTTCCAAAGATGACTCAGCGCAAATTATTGCGCACATAAAAGAACAACATCCTGAGATAGTATATTTTCGTCAACCGAAAAATATGGGGGCAGGTGCAGCCAGAAATAAGGCTTTAGAATTAGCTACGGGTCAGTATGTAGCATTTTTGGATAGCGATGATTTATGGCTTCCGGATAAAACAGCAAGACAAGTTGCCCTTATGAAAGAGAAAAATAGTCCCTTTTCATATGCAGCAATAGAAATGATGGATGAATCCGGCAAAACGATAAAGAAAAAAAGAAATATAAAAGAGACTTGTGATTATAAGTATCTGCTTCATAATACAATCATTGCAACATCATCAGTAATTATTGACAGAAGAGTGTTGGGAGACTTCAGAATGCCGTTGCGTAGAGGGGGACAGGATTATGCAACATGGCTTATGTTACTGAGAGGTGGAGCCGTTGCCTGTGGGATAAATGAAGTGTTGGTCAGATATAGAGTAGGAAGCAATTCTTTATCATCAAACAAATTTAAGAGCGTGAAGCAGGTATGGGAAATACAGACACAGGATGAGCACATTAAACCTGTTTTGGCTATGTTTCATGTTGGGTGTTTTACAATTAATGCACTAAAAAAATATCTGATTTAATTGGAGTTCACGATGAAGAAAAAAGTGGATTTTGTTTTTATTACATTAGTATATAGAAATTATGAGGATTTATATGATTTTTGCAACAGTTTAAAAAGAAATGTTGTTAGTTCATATGAAGTTGTAGTGGTAGATGCATTTTATGATGAAAAAACATCTGCTAAAATAAGTGAATGCTCAAAGGAACTTGAATGCCATTATCTTTGTACAAAAAACGAAGGATATGGACATGGAAATAACTGCGGAATTGATTATGCTCAAGATATGTTTGCATATAAATATATATTCATATGCAATCCAGATACAATTTTAAAAAGTAAATTGTCATACAGTATGCTTGAAGAAAATGATACGTGTATTGCCCCTCAAATTATTGCCAGAAATGGGAAAAAACAGAATCCGTATTGGGTTTGCGAGAATAAAATATCGGAATTTTTGATTTATAAAGGATACAAAAAAAATAATACATTTTTATTATATGCCGGTATCGGAATCAATAAAATAATCAGAGAATTATTTAATATCTATATTAAATGTTCAAGAAAAAATAAAATTGCTGTTTATGCATGTCATGGTAGTTTTTTTGCTATGAGTGAAAAATTTATTGAAGAAAGCAAATTTAGATACGATGAACAGATGTTTTTGTTCTATGAGGAGGCTTATTTAGCAAAAAAGATAAAAGATGATGAGAAGAAAATATATTATTACAAAAATATAATTGTTGACCATAAAGAAGATGGAAGCATGGATCTTGCAAATATAGAGGAATATTCGCATTTGAAAGATTCCTATATTTTATATTATGAAAGGTATAAAAAATGAATACATATGCAGTTGTAATAGTTGCTTATAACCCAGATGAGAGAATCTTCTTAAGTGTAAAAAAACTTAATGAAATAGATAGTGTTGATAAAATTTATATTATCGATAACACTCCAAGAGAAAACGCAGAAATAGGGTCATATTCTAAAAAGATAGTTTATATACCTTTGTTTAAAAATAAAGGTATTGCAGCTGCACAAAATATAGGATTGGACAGAGCCGGAATTGATGGTTATACATGGGCTATGACCTTGGATCAGGATACTATAATTGAAAATGAATTACTAATAAAGTATGATGAATTCATAAAAAGAACAGACATATCTAAAATAGGATTAATTAATACGGATTATTTTGATATCAATTCACAAAGATTAAAATATGACAATAAAGAGATGTTGTTTGTTGATGAAGTAATTAGTTCAGGATCATTTATCAATCTTGATGTATTTAAAAAGGTCGGAAAAATGGATGAAAGATTTTTTATTGATCAGGTAGATAACGAATATTGTTATCGATTAAGAAAAAATGGTTATTCAATTGTAGTTCTTCCAGGAAAAGGATTCGAACATAGACTCGGTAATATTAAGCAAGTTTCATTTGGAAAAAGTGTTATTTATACATATAATCAGCCTCCAATTAGAGTGTTTTATAGAACAAGAAATATAATACTGTTTATAAAAAAATATCATGATAGAGAGCTTAGAACAAAGAAATTAAAGGAACTTTTAAAAGATTTTATAAGATTATGGTTTGAAAAAGAAAGGATACCCAAAATCTTTATGTATATTAAGGGCATAATAATTGGTACTGTATGGAGGTATTAAAAGATGATAATTTTGGGATTGATAGCAGCATTAACATTGGTATATGCTATATTTAGTACAATTAAAAAAAATAGCGGTCTAAGATTTCATCCTTTAAGCGTGTTTGCTTCAATTTGGATTATGGTAATATGGGGAACCTGTTCGACCATACAATTTAAGGTGCCATTTGAAAATGTTGTGTATTTTGCGATACTAATATTTGCTTCTGGAATCACTATTTTCTTGTGTAGTTATATGAAAAGCATTGATCATAGATGTTCTTGTGTGGAATATCAGAAGACAATTTGCAGTAATTATCGGGCGATAAAGATAACATTGATATTATGTATTTTATTTCGCATCCTACAGCTTTTTTATGATTTATATATTGTTAAGAAATTAGGTGGAACGATTTCTGTAGTATTTGGTGATGCACAGTGGTTAAGACAGGCTTACCTGAGTTATTCATCAGATGGTATGCCTTTTGGAGCCAAACTGGTTTCGAATATATTAAATTATTTTGCAGAATTTGGAATAATAATTGCAGCATTATTATCATATTATGAAAAAAAATATTTTTCTGTGGTTTTAACATTGTTCTTTTCGTTATTACATGCTGTTTTCACTATGTCAAAAATGTCTTTTTTTATGGATATTTGCTATGTGGTATCTTGTTTTGAAGTGTTAATTAATGTAAAATCTGATTCTAGAGTCGGAATGTCTTCTCGGCAACAAAAAAAAGAAAATAAAAAAATGAGAAGAATGTTTTTGATAATTGGTATAGCAGCTATAGTTCTTCTAGGTGTGGTAAGCATGCAACGCGGCTATGGAACGGGTGATTCTATTGCTAAACAGTTTTCTACTACATTTTCGAAAGCAATAGCATATTTAGTAACTCCAACCATGGCTTTTTTTAAAGTGCTTGATATGAATATTGATTTATCATGGGGAACTAAAACTTTTAATGTGTTTTTCAAATTATTAGGATATGAATTTTCTACATTCGGTGCAATTGATGTTGGAACAGAAGATTCTACTGTATATACAATGAGCGGAATGTTTTATGCGGATTTTGGGATGATAGGAGGTTTGGTGCTTACTGTTCTTTTTATTATTTTATGCTCAAAAATTTATATTAAAGTTTTAAATAAATTTTCTATTCCAGGATTATCATTGTTTATTAGCTTGAATACAATACTAATGATGTCATTTTTTACTTGGATGGGAAGAATAACTTTTTTCTGGACCTTTCCAATATTTATTAGTATATATAGTAAAATATTTTTTAGGCGAGGTGAAAATAACGTATGATAATTTCAATTGTAAATCAACAAGGGCATAATTACGGAGATGAGGCAGCCGGTTGCGCATTGATTCAAGAACTTTGTAAAATTAGCGATGTTGAAAAAATTAATGTGTTTTACGCATCTGATTCAATAATACCTATCAGTCACATTAAAGTACAACATTACGTTGAGATTACATTGAAGAGCATGGGGTTACACAACATAATTGCGTATCTTTTGTTTAATTTTAAAAATAGCTTAAATAAAATTAGAAATAAAGAACTGCAACAATTTGTTGCAACCATTTTTCAAAGCGATATAGTGTTTGTTTCACCATGTGGTGCCAGTATAGGGATATATAAAGATTGGAGATATCTATTAAGATTATTAATTGTAACTAAAACAGGGAAAAAACCAATATTTCATTTTAATACAATTGGGAAAAGTGGAAATGTAATATTTGACTTTATATCAAAATGTATATTGAAGAAATCAATAGTGTACGTTAGAGAAAAAGCGTCATTTGAATATTTGAGAAAAATAGGAATAAACTCTATGGTTGGACCTGATTCAGCATTTTTATTATCTCAGATTAGTCCAAAAGAAAAGAAAGAGTTGGCATTTGTTCCGACTCATCTGGATGATTGGCATCCGTATTTCAAAAAGAGAAATATAGATAACTTTATATGTAAAAATATAATTCCGTTAATCGCATCTTTTGGAGAAAAATATAATATTAAAATTAAGATAATTCCGCATTTTAACCTTACAGAAGAAAAAGAATACTGTGAAACTATTCTAGAACATTTCAAGAAGGCAGGGCTAAATGAAAACCAGGTTTATGTGTGTCAAAGTATAAATTCTTATATGGACTATGATTATGAAATTGCGAATAGTCGTTTTGTAATAGGTATGAGATATCATGCAATAGTTTTAGCTGCAAAAAATGCCACTCCATTTATTTCACTTGCGTACGAGAACAAAATGAAAGAGGTATCAACATACATGGGACAATGTGAATATTGTATTGATTTATTCGAAAAAGATTATGAAAAAATAATGAATCAAATTGCCTTGATGATGGATAAATTGCTTTTAAATGAAAATAAAATACAGAACGAGTTAGATTTTATGTATATAGAAAAAAACAAAGAAGCAAAAAAAATTATCGAAAGATATTGTAAAAAAGAAGGACTATAGAGGTGAATAGAAAAAAAAGAACAGCAGTTAACGCAACTGTTGGAATATTTTATAAAATAGTTTGCATGGTTTTTCCATTTCTTATCAGGACCATAATTATAAAAATATTAGGTGATGAATATGCAGGATTAAATAGTTTATTTACTTCTATAATATCAGCGCTAAGCTTAGCGGAATTAGGAGTTGGAAATGCTGTCGTATATTGCATGTATGAGCCGATTGTAAAAAAGCAAAACGATAAGCTATGTGCATTGTTAAACCATATTAAAAAAATGTATAACATTATTGGAGCAATAGTTTTGTTTGTTGGTATTCTTATCACACCATTTTTAAAGTACTTGATAAAGGGCGATTATCCTGCAGATGTTAATTTGTATATATTGTTTTTTATGTATTTATTTAATTTGGTATTTGGATATTTTTTCTATGGATATACAACGTCATTGTTTTTGGCTCATCAAAGAAATGATGTAATTTCGATAACATCCTTAATAGTTTTTGTGATTCAATATATTTTACAAATACTAATTTTATTCCTTACACATAATTATATGTTATATATTTTGATTTATGCAATAATTGTAATACCACAAAATATTATATACAAAGTTGCATCAAAAAAGATGTATCCAGAGATAAGATGTCAAGGAAATATATCTGATCAATTAAAGAAAAAAATAAAGGTCGAAGTACTATCATTGCTGGGGCATAAAATTGGGGCGGTGATTCTTGTATCAATAGATAGTGCTCTTATTTCAGCATTTTTAGGATTGTCTGAACTTGCAAAATATGGTAATTATTATTATATATATTCTTCAGTTATAGCGTTAACAACAATAATTGCTCAAGGAATGCTTGCTGGAATCGGAGCTAAAATAGTTGATAATAAAAAGGCTGCGTATGAGTTATTTATGAAATTAAGCATGGCTTGGATGTTGATGGTTACAATATGTTCATCTTGCTTGATCGGATTATTAAATCCCTTTATTGGTATGGTTTTTGGTAGAGAATACTGTTATTCTAAAATGGTTGTTTTAGTAATGGTGGTATATTATTTTAGCTGGCAGTTTAGAAATATGGGATTGATATTTAAGGATGCAGCCGGTTTGTGGAGTAAAGATTGGTATAAACCGTATATAGGAATGTTTATTAACCTTATCTTTAGTATTGTTTTTTTGAAAATTTATGGAACGGTTGTAGCAGTTTTACTTCCTACTATTATAGTGATGGCTTTGTTATATTATCCTATTGAAACATTTGTGATACATAAGTATCTTTTTGAGAAAAAAATGTGGAATTATATAATATGGACCATTGAATTTGTTGTGTTTTCGATTTTTACAGTTGGAATAAATAATTTTATATGTAATTATGTGATTAGAAACGAGTCAATCATTATTTTCATAATAAAAATGTTTATTTCAATAGCGGTCCCATCTATAATTTTTGTTGTTTTTTTTCACAAAACTGAACAATTCAAACTATTGAAAAGCGATATTAAATCCATAATAAAAATACAGAAATCATAATTATAAACGGCGCAGTTATTACAGTATGCCACAACAGGAAGGAGAATATATTATGAAAATCGCAATAGCAGGAACAGGATATGTGGGATTGTCAATAGCAGTACTTTTAGCTCAGCATAATGATGTTACAGCCGTTGATGTAGTACCGGACAAAGTAGAGATGCTTAACTGCAGAAAATCACCTATACAGGATGAGTATATAGAAAAGTACCTTGCAGAGAAAGAACTTAATTTAAGAGCTACTCTTGACGGAGCGGAAGCTTATAGAAACGCTGATTTTGTTGTAATTGCAACACCGACTAATTATGATAGCAATAAGAATTTTTTTGATACATCCGCAGTTGAATCAGTAATAGAACTTGTTATTAAGAATAATCCAAACGCAATAATGGTAATCAAGTCCACAATTCCTGTTGGATACACAAGCGCTGTCCGTAAGAAATACAATAGTAAAAATATTATTTTCAGTCCGGAATTTTTGAGAGAATCGAAAGCACTTTATGATAATTTATATCCATCCAGAATTATTGTGGGAACGGATATGAATGATGATAGGTTGGTCAATGCTGCAAATACATTTGCGTCACTTTTACAGGAGGGTGCAGTCAAAGAAAATATTGACACCCTTATTATGGGATTTACAGAGGCAGAGGCAGTTAAACTTTTTGCAAATACATATCTGGCACTTAGAGTGTCATATTTTAATGAGCTTGATACTTATGCAGAGATAAAGGGACTCGATACTAAGCAGATTATAGATGGTGTGTGTTTGGATCCGCGCATAGGAACTCAATATAATAATCCATCATTCGGATATGGCGGATATTGCTTACCTAAAGATACGAAGCAACTTTTAGCTAATTACGAGGATGTTCCACAGAATATGATGAGTGCGATTGTAGAGTCAAACAGAACACGCAAGGATTTTATTGCCAGTCAGATTCTTACGAAAGCAGGATACTATGATTATTCCGAAAATGATGAATATAGTGCAGATAAAGAAAGAAATATAACCATTGGCGTATATCGTCTTACAATGAAGTCTAACTCGGATAACTTCCGTCAGTCGTCTATTCAGGGAGTTATGAAGCGTATTAAAGCAAAGGGCGCAACGGTTATTATATATGAGCCGACTCTTGAGGATGGAAGCACTTTTTTTGGAAGTAAGGTTGTAAATGATTTGGACAAATTTAAGGAACAAAGTCAGGTAGTCATTGCAAACAGATATGATTCGCAGCTGGATGATGTGAAAGATAGAGTATATACCAGGGATATTTTTAGAAGGGATTGATAAAAGCGGCTAGATAGTTTACAATTAATTTACAACACGAAGGGAAAGTATATACAATGAAGAAGAAAGTAAAACAGTATGGTACAAATATATTAGAAAACATAAGAGGATTAGCAAACACGCGACGGATTGAACTTATTCTTATAGATCTTGTGATCATAGCCATGTCGTATTTTATAATGGTGTGGATTGCAAGTTTTGATATCAGTTCATTGAAATTTAACGGAGAATCCACGGGTGCGAAGTTTGGTGTGCTTGCATTGTGCATAATGGGTGTCCGTCTTTTATGCTACATATATAACAGTGTGTGGCGCTATGCCAATGTGGGATCATATCTTAAACTCATGGTTTCGGACATTGTCGGTGGATGTATTTTCTTTGCTATCGGCCGCATTAACAATAAGCTGAGTATAGGTTTTGCATACAGTGTAGTGTCTGTAATGGTGATTTTTATACTGACACTGGCCAGCAGATTTATGTATCAGTATCTTTATGCCAAGGCAAACCAGCATTCGGACACGAAACTTCTCAAGGGACTTTTTGGCGATAATGGGAAAATAATACATAAAATAAATGTTGCGATTGTCGGAGCCGGCAACGTAGGGGCCAATCTTGCTGAAGAATTTTTACGTAATCCGGCGGCACATTATATGCCATATTGTTTTATAGACAAGGATATTAAGAAAATAGGCAGTGGAATCAACGGCATAAGAATTTATCCGGAGGATGAACATATAGTTGACAGGATTAAGAGTATGCCGGTTCAGGAAATAGTTATTGCAATTCCGGACGCTTCAGCGGAAGACAAAGCACGTCTTTACGAATTATATAAGCAGACAGATTGCAAGGTCAAGCTTTACGATTATCCGCTGAGCGATAAGAAAACCCAGAAGAACGCCAAGCGCAGTCTGCGAGAGTTTAGTATAGAAGATCTGCTTTTCCGTGACACAATTAAGGTTAACAATACACGAACCAGATCATACTACACAGGTAAGACTATTCTCGTTACAGGAGGAGGCGGAAGTATCGGTTCTGAATTATGCCGTCAGATTGCAGCACTTGAACCGAAGCAGCTTGTAATACTTGATATTTACGAAAATAATGCTTACGATATTCAGCAGGAATTGATACGCCATTATGGTTTATATGATGAGAGCACCGGTGAAGGATTAAATCTCCGCACAATAATTGCGTCTGTCAGAGATGAAAAGCGTCTGGATGAAATTTTTGCCGAAATACGTCCTGATATTGTATTCCATGCTGCAGCGCATAAACACGTGCCGCTGATGGAGAATAACGGATGCGAAGCTATTAAAAATAATATTTTTGGTACATACAATGTGGCGAATATGGCTGAAAAATACGGAGTAAAGAAGTTCCTTCTCATAAGCACTGACAAGGCTGTCAATCCGACTAACATAATGGGTGCATCAAAGCGTATGTGTGAGATGATTATCCAGTGCCGTGCGGATGGAAAAAGCAATACAGAGTTTACCGCAGTACGATTCGGAAATGTTCTGGGTTCCAATGGTTCTGTGATACCGCTTTTTAGACGACAGATAGAGGCTGGCGGTCCGGTCACCATAACTGACAAGAGGATAATCCGTTATTTTATGACCATACCTGAGGCTGTAGGCCTTGTAATGGAGGCGGCGGCCATGGCTCATAATGGAGAACTTTTTGTTCTTGATATGGGTAAACCGGTCAGGATAATTGATCTGGCAGAGAATATGATTAAATTTTCAGGCCTTAAGCCATATGAGGATATTGATATTGTTGAAATAGGTCTCCGTCCGGGAGAAAAACTCTACGAGGAACTTCTTATGAAGACAGAGGAGCTTGATAAAACGGATAATGAGCTTATTTTTATTGAACGTGACAAAGGTCTGCCGCGCGAGCAGATAGAGGATAAGCTGCGTATTCTTAGGGGAGCCCTTGATACTGCGATTGCATCAGATAAAGCCGCGGAAGCAGATTTTATACGTCGCGGCCATCATGATGCCGTAATTGATGCAATAAGAGCGACAGTGCCGACATACCATGATCCGGATGAGGTTAACCGTCGTGCTCAATACAGCACAGAGATGTCTAATATCAATACGTCCGCTGCTATATCAGCTAATGAAGCTGCTGCGGCCGTAGAGGAGAACAACCAATGTTAAAAAAACACAAAATAGTTTTCATACTTGTCGCTGTCATCGCCATTTCGGCTGCAGTCCTTACGGTTCTGCCGATCGTGCTGACATTGCGCTGTGTTTCGTCCGATATTCTCATTGCCAAATTCGAGAAGAGCATAGAACGAAACAACACTACCAAATTCGAACGTCTATTGACCGATAAGACTATCGCCGGACCGTTTAGCACCGGTATGATTTCGTATTCCGATGCCGAATCGTACACGGTTCTTACCGAACGTTTCCATGATTTTGAGAGCGAAATCACGGGTGTGGCAGGCTCCAAGCCGGATTTCTCATGGTCCGGACAGGACACAGCCATACATCCTTCTTTAGACATTGACATACTGAATTCGCGGGGATATTCTGTCTCCGAATGCGTGACAGTAACCGGTAGCGTAACCGCAGCCGGCAACGGTACCTCCGGCACCTGGACTTATGAGTTGACAATCGTAAAGCAGGGGCTGTACTGGTACCTTGCCGACTGGAAATACAGCCGGAACTGAATATCCTGATACTCATATAACAGAAAATAATTAGTTGACCTGTCCGCGATATCATGCTATCATAAACTCAAAGCATAAATTTCAATCATTCTGAAACGGCCGTATTTCTT
>UMEZ01007094.1_pt1 | contig 49437 bp, 48 predicted proteins | sample 1964841 | NCBI WGS metagenome assembly UMEZ01 (sample SAMEA4836029, study PRJEB28245) | human gut metagenome | biome: gut microbiome; material: fecal sample | place: Denmark | collected 2008 | reverse complement strand
ATGTTCCTGGTATTACTTCATATTTTTGTCTTACAACATCTTCTTGATAACTTTTTACATATTTAATATATATGCACCTACCTTTTTTTATGTTTTTTCTCGAGGCCCTCATATATTATTTACTCCGTCCACAACCTAAATTCCCCTAAAAAATAGAAAAAAATTGATATTTCTATCAACTTTTTAACTATTTTAACTTATTTACTTTTTTATATTCTTTACATGCTTCATCAAAATCTTTAATAATATGTTCTATCTCATCAAAAGTTTTAATTCTAGCACCAGCAGCAAACTTATGTCCACCACCATTATATCTTTCAAGAATTTTATTTATTTCTGGTCCTCTACTTCTAGCATTAACTCTTATTTGATTCATTTTAATATCTTCTGAAAAAGTTACCCAAACAAGTACTTCATCAATATTATTAAAATTATTAACAAGATTACCACTTGATGCCGGATCAGCATTAAAACTTCTTATAACTTCGTCAGATAATTTTAAATATCCAAGTCCATTATCTGTTACTATCATATTTTGATACATATATCCTTGAAGTCTTATTTCAGAAAGTGGTCTTCTATATAAATCATCATAAAGTGAAGTAAAATCTATTTTAGTATCATTAATTAATTTTGAAACTAAACTCATAGTTTTTGGTGAAGTGTAATAAAATAAGAATCTATTTGTATCAGACACAAGTCCCATAAATAATCTTTCAGCAGCATATTTAGTCATTTTAAGTCTTGTACTATAACATAAATCAATTACAAGTTCACTAGCACTTGATACTTCTTTTACTAAACTTATGCTTCCAAATTCATCTACTACAGGATGATGATCTATTTTTATTACATCTTTAAATACACTTATATCCTTAACACCATCTATTCTTTTTAAATCTGGTGTATCTAAAACAATTAATAATGCTTTAGGAAAAATATCTTCAGATACTTTATCTACAGTACCAATATATTTAAATTTAGATGCTGCTGCTCCTATAGTATAAACTTCCTTTTTTGGGAATGTTGCTTTTATTATGTCTTTAAGTCCTATTGTACTACCAAGTGCATCAGGATCTGGACCAATATGTCTAGCAAGAATTATTATATCGTTTTCTTTTATTTTTTTATATATTGCTTTATTCATACTTCACCTTTTTCTACTATATTAACTTATATGTATCTCTTGCAATTACAACTTCTTCATCAGTTGGTATTACATATATTGGACAAATTGAATCATCACTTGAAATGATTCCTTCCTTTCCAAATCTCATTTCTTCATTTTTTTCTTTATCTATTTTTAAACCTAAACAATTAAGTCTATCAATTACCATTCTTCTTATATGTGGTGCATTTTCTCCAACACCTGCGGTAAAGCAAAGTGCATCAAGAGAGCCAAGTTCAACAAAATATTTAGCAATATAACCTACTATTGAATTAACATATAAGTGATGTGCTAAAATACTTTGCTCATGACCTTCACCAATTTTTGCATCAATATCTCTAAAGTCACTACTAACTCCACTGACACCAAACATACCACTTTTTTTATTTAAATCATTGTCAACTTCTTCAATTGACTCACCTGTTTTTTTCATAATATATGGAATAATACCATAGTCTATGTCACCACTTCTAGATCCCATAACTATTCCTGCATTTGGTGTAAATCCCATTGTTGTATCAACACATTTACCATCTCTAACAGCACTTATACTTCCACCATTACCTATATGACAAACAATTACATTAGCAAATTCTTTATCAAGTAAATGCATAACTCTTTCTGATACATATTTATGACTCATACCATGGAATCCATATTTTCTAACTCCATATTTTGTATACCATTCATCTGGTACTGCATATCTAAATCTTTCTTCTTTTATTGTTTGATGGAATGCTGTATCAAAGCAACCAACTTGAATTGCACTTGGAATTTCTTTCATAAATGCACGAACTCCAGAAATATTTGCTGGATTATGTAATGGAGCAAGTTCATTTAGTTTTGAAATATCATCTAATATTTCTTCATTTAGTACAAGTGACTTAGAATACTTATCAGCACCATGAACTATTCTATGACCTACTCCTTTTATTTCATCTAATGATTCAATTACTTTATTTTCTAATAATTCTTTTATTAATATATTTACTGCATCTTCATGAGAAGATAATGTAGCATCTTTCTTAATTTTTTCTCCATTAATTTTTATAGTATAAAAACTATTATCTAGTCCTATTCTTTCAAATACACCAGATATTAAAACTGTTTCTTCAGGCATTTCATACATTTGAAATTTTAATGATGATGACCCTGCATTAACTGATAATATTTTCATCTTTTCACCTCATATATATTGTATCAAATTTCTAGTAAAAAGTCATTGTATATATTGAAATTTATTAAATAAAAAAACATATATACAAATATATGTTACTTTAATTTTAATATTAAATTAATTATTATAGCTGCATAAACAAGTACAATAACTGTAAGAATTAATGCATCTGCAAATCCAGCCTTTTTTGTAGGAAGCATTGGTTCTGGTTTTAGAGTTGGAACGTAACTTTTTTTTTCTACTAATTCATTTGTTTTTTCTGGTTCTTTTTGCTCTATTTTTGTCTCTGTTTTATTATATCCTTTTAATGCAAGACTATCATTTACCATTGTATTATATCTATTCTTTGCATTTAATATAGCTTCTTCTGTAAAATTTGCTCCATAACCCTTCATTTTTGCAATTTCTGTAAAAGGTACGATAAGAGAATTAAATGTTGCTTCTTTAACTGCTTCTTCTTTATTCATTCTCTACCACTTTCCTTCCCATAATATCATATTTTGACATATCATTATCAAATTCTTTATTATTTGTTATACAATCAACTGCTTCTTTAATGGCATTATTTGTAACAATACTAATTGCTTTATTTATATCAATAACACCTGTTTTTTCATTTATTGCAAATGCTTCAAGTGCTTTATCAATTGCTTTTTCATCTTTATTTTTTATTGCTTCATTTAATTCAGCCATAGTTTTAGGAACATTAATAGTTTCTTGTGGTTCTTCTACCATTTCTTCTATTGTCTCTACTTCATCCTCTTCAATCATATCTGGTATAATTTCAAATTTATCAAAATCAAACTTATTATTTTCTAGAATATCCATAGAAACATTTTTTTGTACACCATTTTTTTCAAGAACTATTTCATTTGTATTAGAATTAATACCTTTTATAACACCACTTTGCATTAGTTCTTGATGTTTCATACAATATTCCTTAAGTCTATTTATCACATTACTATCCATTTTGTTCCCTCCCTATCATACTTTAAAATAATTATAACACATAATAAAATTTTTTGTATATTTTTTTTAAAAAAAATCAAACTATACATTTTAACCGTATAGTTTGACTTATATATTATATAGTTATGAAACTAACTATTTATTTTGCATATTGTAGTTACCACTTATTTGTGATTGACCCATTTGTACTAATCTACGAGTGATTTCACCACCTACTGAACCGTTAGCTCTAGCAGTAGCATCAGCTCCTAATTGAACACCAAATTCGTTAGCTATTTCATATTTCATTCTATCGATAGCTTCTTTTGATCCAGGTGTAACTAGTTTATTTCTGTTTGAACCTGTCATTTGTATTTCACCTCCTATACATTTATAGAATGTGAAATTTTTTCTAAATCATACATTTTATTACATGGAAATTCTTTCCAAAAAAAAAGATTAGAAATAATTCTTCTAATCTTTATTGTTTCCTTGAAGTACACTTAATATTCCATTCATCTTTTTATTAACACCATCTAATTCTTCTTTTAAAGCATTTCCTTGATTTTCAAGTTCTTCCTTTTCTTTCTTTAAAGATAATGTTTCTTTTTGTTTTTCAAACAAATCAAATTTAGTTTTAGATAATTCTTCTTCTAACTCTTCTATTTGTTTTAATTGTTTTTCATAAACATTTAAAAGTAATGGTTCTACTTCTTCTTTAAATTTTTCTTTATAATTTGTTTTAATTGCTTCTGGTTCTTCTATCTTTTCTTCTACTTTTTCTTCTGGCATTTTAAATTCTTCTAAAGGTACTACATTATTTTCTGGTTTAGAATTTAAAATAACACTTTCTATATTTTTATTTCTTGCTTGTAATTCTTCAAATGTTGGTATTTCTATAGTTTTATTTAATAGATCTTCATTTGATTCTTTTGTTTCACTTCCAAGTATAAATTCTGCTGGTGTATTTACTGCTGCTTCTACATTTAAATCTGGAATAGTATTAATTTTTGGTTCAGATTCTTCTTTGTATTTACTAGCAAGTGTATCTGCAAATTTTTTTGAAACAAGAAGTTTTTTTGGCCTTCTAACTGATACTTCTTCTCCCTCAAATTTTAAATCACATTCATATGAATCACTAAGTGGTTCAGATGGATCTCTTGCGATATCTTTCATTATAGTTTTAATTTCATCCCATTCATCAGATGATACTATTTCCTTATATGAATATCCATCCTCTTCTTTTACAACACCAGTTGAATAAATCTTAATCATATTATTGTCATTTATTTCATTATAAGTATAAGTTATATAGTTATTACCATTTGATAACTTATATTTAGCAAGTATTTGGGCATCTTCTCTAATGCCTTCTTCATTTATTACAAAAAACATAACTTTGTTGTTCATATTCTAACACCTCATTTACTATAAGAAAATTATATCACATATTATTCCTTTTAGCAACAAAATATTTGCATTCATAAGCACAATTTTCCTTTAAATACCTATCTAAAGAGCTAATTTTGTTAAAATCTTTTGCTTTTTTGTTATCATCTGAATAAAATCCTTTTAATCTAAGTTTATCATATGCCCAGTCTCCAACAACATAATCAAAGTCATAAAAATAATCAGTACATTTATTAATAAATTCTTCTTTATCAAATCCATTTTTATATTCTTTAATTATTTCATACTTATTTTCATCTATAATTACTATTTTTTCCATAATATTTATCCTTCCAATTCTACATAAAGATTATAACATATTTTTTTAATCTGTTTCAATTGGTAATGATAATATATTAGAACTTGAATTTAATTTTCCATCACTATAATAATCTGGAACACTTCCATTAATTATCTTAATTGCGACAGGAATATTATTAGTAATTTTTATTCTTTCTGTTTGAAAAGGAATTATTACTTCCTCTGTTACTTCGATATTCGCATAAATTTCAATTAATGCACTATTTATCCCATAATTTCTAACTTTTGTTTCAACACTACTTACAACATTTCCAATTAAATTTATTTTAACTGGTATTTTAGGACCTAAATTTGATAAAAGTACATTATTAGTTATTATTCCCATTGGAACTTCTGATATTACTCCATTTTTTAAGTTTTTAACATCATAATTATCTGAATTAATAAATGAAATATCATCTATCTCGCCTTTTTCTAATTTTCTTAAATTATCACTTACAATTGATGTAGTTTTTGATAAAAATCTATTAACAATGACAGGATTAAAATCAATTGTCTGTATTTCACCATTTTTATTTTGAATGACATTATACATTTCATCATCTAATATTGATAAAACATCATCATTTAAAGAATTTTTTATAGTAACTATTGCCATTTTTTTACAATCAATTTTTGCTTGATTCATAATAACTGGCATAACTTTTTTACCAGAGTAATCAACTAATAAGTATGTACATATTATTAATACAATTATAATACATGATATTTTTGTAGATAATTTAATTTTTTTATGTGATCTTAATCTTATTTTTTTCAAAGGTACATCACCTATTTAAGTATATGAAAAAAAGGAAAAATTAATTTTCCTATTTTATAAAGAAATTATATACAATAAATCCTGCACCTGCGAGTACAATAAGTACTACAAGAACAATTAATATTTTTATAAAAGTACTACTTTTTCTAACACTTTCTCTTAAATCTGATATATCATCAAAATCTTTTGAACTAAACATAAATGTATCTGTACTATATTCCTCTGTATTTTCATCAGGTACTTTTCTAACATCTACCTTATCTGCTAAATCAGCTGGTTTAATAAGTTGTGTTTTCTCACTATCTTCTGTTAAGTCATTAAACATATCCTTAGCAAGATCAACGGAACTAACATTAGTTAATGTATTCATTATATTTAAAAGTTCTTTTTCTTCTTTTACTAAACTTTCATATACTTTTCTTGTTTTTGATAGTTCTTCATCAAGATTTTCATTAAACTTATAATTTTGAATTTTTCTTTTTTCATTTGCATCTTCCATAATGTCTCTTTGACTTTTGGCTTCTTTTAGTACTTCATTTATATCATATAACTTATTTTCATAATTCTTTGGTGGAACAATACTATCATATTCTTTTTCTAGATTAGGTGTTTTATCAACTCTTTTATTAACATTTTTTTGCTTATCTATTATTTCTTTAATTTTAGAAATATCTATTTCATTTGAATCGTCAATAACAACCATATTAGAATAATTAGTATTTGAATATATATCATCATATAAGTTTTGATTTTTATTTACTCTGCTAAAAGATTCTTTATTATCATATTTGTCTAATCTAGATTTCAATAGAATCACCTACTTTATAAAAATAATAACATATTTTTTATTTTTTTTAAATAACTTAATATAAAATATCGAAAAATGTAGTATAATTATATTGATTTGGGAGGATATTTATGAAAAAAGTTGTAATTAATAAAGATAAATGCCTTGGTTGTGGTATGTGCGTAGGAATTGAAAGCGATGTTTTCGATTTTGATGATGACGGACTAGCAAAAGTTAATAATGATAATATTAATGATGATAATAAAGAAAATGTTAATAACGCAATTGACTCTTGTCCTGTTGCCGCAATTGAAGTTGTAGATGAAGAAAGTGATGAATAACTTTCTTTTTTTTTGTATAAAAAAAATCAAACTTTTTATTGTTTGATTTTTAGTTTAATCTAATTATTGAGTACATTACAACTGCACCAATTATTACTGCGATTATTGAAATTATTATAGCACTTGCATTACCTTTTTCTGAATCATTTTCTTCTGGCATTACTTCCATAGAATCATCTTCTTCATTGAATAAAGGTTTTGCTAAAAGTTCTGGTTCTTCATTTAATACACTCATTTCGCCTGTAAGAGAAAATGATGGTTTTAATTCTTCTTCATCCTCTTTTATTTCTTCTTCTACTTTAGGTGCATCAAATATAGTATCATCAAAAGTCATTGACTCAAGATCTTCATTTTCTTCCTTAGTAACATCTGGTAATATTTCTTCCTCTTCTTCTTTTTGAGATGCTAAATATTCATCATATTTTTTTCTCATATCTTTTTCAAATGTACTAAGTTCAGATTCGATAACTTCAAAAGGTATTGATAAATCATCATTTTCATATTTCTTTAAAACTGATATATAAATATCTTTTGTTATTGTTGGTATTTCTCTTGCTAAGTCATTTAATTTTGTAACTATTGCATTCTTTCTTGTCTTTTTAAGTTCACTCATATATTCTTCATATTGACTTCTCTTTTCTTCATCAGAGAAATTAACATTATTTAATATTTCCATTGCATCTTCTCTACTATAATCTAATTTTTGTGTCATAATATTTCATCTCCCGCTACTATATCTCGTATTGTTAATAACATTATAACACAATATACCCTAGTTTTGTAAAGGCTTTTTTAATTATTTTAAACCATTTTCGCACCTATTTCCCCATGAATCGATTAATTTTTCCTCTTTATATATTCTAACTACCTCACAATTGTTAGCGCATTTAGAACATTCTTTTATTTTTGCCTCAAATTTTATATTATCCATATTAAACGAAAAATTATCTATTTTTTCTTTTTTCTTACTTAAAATGGCAATACCAAATGCACCCATTAAGTGACCAATATCATCTACAATAATATCCATTTTTAATTCATCTTTAAATGCTTTTAAAACACCTACATTTTTACTAACACCACCTTGAAATACAACTTTAGGATATATCTTTTTTCCTTTTGCCACATTACCTAAATAATTATTAACAACTGCTTTGCATAGTCCTGAAACTATATCTTCTGTCCTATAACCTATTTGTGCTTTATGAACAAGATCAGATTCTGCAAATACTGTACATCTTGATGCTATTTTTACTGAATTATTTGAAGTAAGTGCTATTTTGCCAAAATCATTTATGTTAATACCTAGTCTTTTGGCTTGACTAGATAAAAATGAACCTGTTCCTGCGGCACATAAAGTATTCATTGCATAATCAGTTATTACACCATTATTAATAAGTATTATTTTTGAATCTTGACCACCTATTTCAAGAATAGTTCTTACATCAGGGTGAATTGTAATAGTTCCAACTGCGTGTGCTGTTATTTCATTTTTTATAATATTTGCACCAAGCATTTCACCAATAAGTCTTCTTGCACTACCAGTTGTACCTACACCTACAATTTTATATTTATTATAATTAAATTTAGTTGATAATCTTCTAACAAGTTCTTTGGATGCTTTTATTGGATTTGCATCTGTCATTATATATTCATATGCAAGTATATTGTTTTGTTCATCTATAATTACTCCTTTAGTTGATATTGAGCCTATATCTATACCTAAATAAGCATTATTTTTCATTATTCCTCCTCATTATAAGCATGTCATTAAATGCTTCTAATCTTGTTTTTATTCCAAGTTCACTAGTATTTGTATCGAATGTTAAAAACATAAGTGGTATTTTTTCATTTGTACATAATTTTTCAAGTACTTTCATCGCACCAATTTCTGGAGTACAACCAAATGGTTTAATATGTATAATTCCATCATATCCTTTATCAATTAATATTTTTGCCCTTGATATATTTTCCATTGCATCTGAACCCATTGAGTATTTACAATATTTTCTAGCTTTCCATAAATAATACTTTTCTTTAAATCTTTTTGTAACAAGTAAAAATGTAACATTGGTATATCTTGTTACTTCTATGTTCATATTAGATAATTCTTTTTCAATGAAGTAATTTGCATTTTCTTCCATTGATGTATATAGTTCTCCTATAATTCCTACCTTTATACAATTTTTAGGTTTATCTAATTTTATATTTTTAAATTTTCTTTTATATTTGTAATAATTTTTTATTAAAGTAAAGATGTTATTTGATTTATAAAATGAATTTAACATTCCTTTTTTTATTCTTTCAAAACTACCTTTTTTTATTTCAAAACCAATATTTTTTCTTATATACATATCAATTTTATCCATATAGTTTATCATTAAAAATGTTAGCACTAGATAATATAAATATTTTATTTTTTTTAGGTTTGGATTTATTTTTCTAAGCATATTATACATACTACCAATGCCATTTACATCATTATCAGATAAAGAATAAAATTCAAATTTATAACCTAAATCTTCAAGTATTTTCTTTTGTAGTTCAAAATAATAACCAAATCTACATCCACCACCTGCTTGAATTAAAATATTTGCGCCATTATCTAACGATTCTATATAATTACCTAAAGTATATTTAAAAGGCATACAAACATAATCTGGACTATATTTTGAACCTAATTCTATTGTTTTTTTAGTAATAGATGGAGATGGAATTACTTCTGCATCTGTTAATTTTTCTATTAAATATTTAATTGGAACATCATAATTTGAAAGATGAGGAAAACTAACTACTTTATTATTCATATTTTTCCCCCTTAATTATATCTACAAAACTTTCTATTCTTGTATTTGTACCTTCATTATTAATTGGTCCATCTGCTAAAATTGTAAGAGATGGAATATTTATGTTTCTTGTAACCATTTCATTTACTAAGGAATCTGGTCCACAAGGGAATGATGAAAGAAGAATTATTCCATTTACTTGTGATTCATATTCTATAACTGAATTTAAAAGTTCTTGATTATTAAGCCATCTTAACGTTTTTGTTATTTTTTTGTATAAATCTTTATCATTATCTGGATTACCTACACATGCGTATATAACTTCACAATCTAAATCATTAAGTATTTTTGTCATTTCTTTTCCTATTAAATTATCAAAAGTATTATAGTAATGTGATACAAGTAATATTTTAGTTTTATTTCTTTCTAATTTTTTATTCTGAACTAAATAATTTATTTTATTTTGTTTATATTCTTCTTTTTTTGCTTTATGGTATGCTGATTCTATAAAATTTTTCCCAAATCCTAATTTTTCACCCATTTTTATAAATGCTGATTCTTCATTTTTTCTTTTTCTTTCATCAACATTATAATTTAAAATATTTACGTCAAATGTATTATTTATAATATCGTATAGCGCAATAAAATTTGTACATGATTCTGAATTTATTTTTTCACATACAATTCTTGGCACTAAAACATAATCTACTTTATCTTTTAAATAAAAGACATGTCCAATATAAATTTTTAGTGATAAACACATTTCACTTGCTGAATATTTTTTACCATTTTCAAGTATTTCAAAATTTGTTTCTGGACTTACTATTATGTCACAACCTAATTCTTTAAAAAATTCTTTCCATAATATATTATATTTGTAATAATAAAGTCCTCTTGGAATACCAATTTTTATTTTATTATCCATACATATACCCTTTCAATAAAATATATTCGAATAATAAAAAAAAAGACTAATAGTCTTTTAAAAATTAAACATTAATAATTCTGGTTTTATAATTAATAATAAACCAATTATAAGCATAATTATTCCACCTATTAAATGTGAATATTTTGTATATTTAGTTGATAAACCAGTTACTTTAAGTGTTACCATTGATATAACGAATATAACTATATCATCTATTAAGAAGAAGAATATGTATATAAACATGTATATCATATAACTAAATGTACTTAAATTATTCATCGCAAGTATTTGTGTAAATAAAAGTGGAATACCTATTGAACACATAAGTTCAATAATATTAACTGATGCTGCTAAAACCATAATTCCAAGAAGTACAATTATAAATTTCTTTTCATGAGTTATAGAAATTATTTTTTCCATTATTTTCTTTCTATCTTTTTTATCTACTACATCGCAGCCTTCATCTTTTTTCTTTAATGAATCAATATATTTATATACATTAATTAATCCAACAACAAGCGCTATTACTGCGATTAATAATCTTATAAATGCAATTTTACTTATAAATGTTGCTAAATTAAGCCAAGCAAGCATAAACATTAGATATACAATTCCTGATGTTAAAATAAATGTTAAACCAAGTATCCACATCTTTTTTCTATCTTTCATATTAAATAACATTGTAATTAAGAAAATTAATATCCACATTGCACATGGATTAAATCCATCAACGAAACCTAGTACTACAGCAAGTATTGGAAGTGATACTTTTTTAGCATTTATTTTCCCAAGTACTGGAACTGTAACATTTTCATCTGTTTGATCAGAATCTTTAGTATCATCTGCTTTTTCCATTTTATTTTCTTTTTTATCTTCTGTTTTACTTTCATCTTTTGTTATATCTTCTTTTACTTCAGTTTTTTTAACTTTTCCTGTTATTTCACCAGCATAATCTCTATAATCATTATTTAAATAATAGTTAATCGCATCTTTTATTTGTTCATCTGTTACTCCATCTGCGTATCCTACTATTGTTTTTTTACCAATTACAGTAAATGGTACACCATTTTTATTTGTTGTTCCCATTTCTTTTTGAACTTTTGATAATAATTCTTGATTATGTGAATCATACCAAATTTCATATTTATATAATTTAACATCTGTTCTATCTTTTAAATAATCACTTAAAAATTCTTCTTCTGCGGCACAATGAGGGCATCCATTTCCATAGAACAAATGAATATTTATTACCTTTTCATCTGCTTTCGCACTTACTGGCAATAATAAAAAGACTGCAAATACGATTAAAAACTTTAATATTTTTTTCATTTTACATCACCTACTGCTTTCATTATTTCTTCATAATTTTTTTCGCCTATTAGTCTGAATAATTCTTTATCTTGATCCATAAAAATAAGTACTGGAAGTGTTGTTCCCACATTATATTTTTTTACTTCATCTTCATCAAAATCATAATCTAAATTTTCTACTTCAATATTTTGTTCTTCTTTAATTTTATCAATTGCTTTATTTGTAATAAGACATGCTGGACACCATAAAGCACTTATTTTTATAATCTTCATTCTATCACCAAGTACATTGTACCATACTTTATATTAAAATTAAAGATTTTAATTTGGAATTTTTAATTGTTGACCTATACTTAATAAATTGCTTGTTAAATTATTTAAAACTTTTATTTTTTCAACTGTAGTATTATATCTATTTGCAATAGTCCATAAACTATCTCCTTTTTTTACTGTGTATATGTTTTCAGTACTTGTTTTTCCTTGTGGAATCTTTAGTACCTGACCTATACTTAATAAATTACTTGTTAACTTATTATAATTTTTTAATTCTTCTGTAGTTATACCATATTTGTTTGCGATTACCCAAAGGCTATCCCCTTTTTGCACAGTATAAGTTGTTTTTCCATTATTAGATGAATCTTTTATTTTTAAAACTTGACCTATACTTAATAAATTATTTGTTAGATTATTTAAGTTTTTCAATTCTGATACTGTCATATTAAATTTATTTGCTATACTCCAAAGACTATCTCCTTTTTGAACAATATATGTATCACTTACTTCTGGACTTACACTTATACTTGGAATTACAAGTTTTTGTCCAACACTTAATGTATTTGTTTTTAAGTTATTTGCACTTTTTAATTTTTCCACAGTAGTATTATATTTATTTGCTATTTTCCATAAACTATCTCCCTTTTTTACTGTGTATATTTCTTGTGATTCTCCTTCTTTGTAATATGGAACATTTGTATAATTTGCAAGTGATTTAACTACTGCTTCAGCATAATCTTCCCATTCATTTTTAATATTTGTAGCTTCATTTATATTATTTATATTTCCATAGTTTACAATAATTGTTTCAATTAAACCTGTATCTTTTTGAATATTATAATAGTCTTTACTTGTATCATTTTCACTTCTTCTTTGATAATATTTGCTTACTGTTAAACCTGCATCATCTAAATTTTCTGCAAGTGATGAAGCAAGATTACTATTATTTCTAAGTGCATATATTATTTCTGCTCCACTTCCGGTATTTCCAAGCATATTTGATAGCGCAACTACTTTAGAATTATTACCATATGCATTTAATATTTTATTTGCTCTATCATCTTCACTTATATATTCATCTGTTGTTCTAATTATTTTTACATCAGCACCTAAACTTTTTAATCTATTAAATATATACTCACTTATAAGAAGGTTATAGTCTTTTTCAACTATTCCGTTACCTGTTACTCCACTTTCTCTTCCACCTTTTGATGGATCAATTACTATCATAGTCTTCACCCTAGTAAATCATATGATATTTTTTTCCAAAATAAAACTCCAATATAAATTGAAGGTTTATTTTTTTCTTATATTTAATTGTATTAAAGTTCCTACTATATACATTATTATATAAAGTACAGAATATATTACTGTATCATTATTGTAATAAAAAAATGCTGATGGAACATATATAAACGCTACTAAAAATGAATAGTACCACTTAAATCCACATTTTTTAGTAATAATCATTCCTGCGATTAATGCATATATATTATTTACTAAAAGTACACATATTTTTGCATAAATGTTTGCGCCTGACTGGTTAAATCCATACGCAAAAAATGGAATAAAATAATATACTAAAAGGCCATAACCTAAAACTTTTAATACTTCTATTACTTTTTCTTTTCTACTCACTTGTTTTTTTCTCCACTTCTTCTTCTATTTCTTCGTTTAATTTAATTAATTCATATTTATCGTTAAAATACATAAATATTGTTTTAATAATCGCAACACATGGAGCCGCAATTATCATACCAATAATTCCAAAGAATTTTCCAAATACAAGTAGAGCAATAATAACTGTTACTGGATGTAACTTTAACCCTTTACTTTGTATAAGTGGTGTGAATATTACATTATCAAGCATTTGTGATACTAAAATACTTATTATTACAAATATACCAGTTGGTACTCCTTGTGTGAAACCTACTATAGCGGCTGGAATACCACCAATCCATGGTCCAACATATGGAATAGCGTTTGTAACACCACAGAAGAATGCAAAAAGTATTGATGCTTTTAATCCTGCAAGTGAAAAACCTATTGAGTTTTCTATAAAGATTAAAGTCATTGTTATTAATATTCCTTGAATGTAATTAAATAAAGTTTTATTAGCAATATTCATTAAGTTACCAGCATCTTCTCTTGCTTTTACTGGTAATATACTTAAGAATACTTTACTAACATTATCAAAATCAAAAAGCATATAAAGTCCAATAAATAGTCCAATTACAAATGTTCCAAGACCTGATACAAATGAAGTTGCAATTGTAATTACTTTTGATGGTAATCCAACAGTTATTTGTTTTCCTAAATCAACAATTGTACTAAATAAACTTGCTTTTATATCTGCAGCATTGCTATCAAGTACTGGTTCAAATATTTCAAATATTTTGTCTATAAATGAACTTAATTTTGTTGTTAAACTTGGAACCATACTTATAAAATCATTTATTTGTTTTGTTAAAGTTGGAACGCTAAATACGCATAATACTGTAAGTAACGCAATGAATGCTGTATAAACTATAATTGTTGCGGCTACTCTATTCATTTTATGCTTTGTTAAAAATGTTACAATTGGATTAAATAACCAAGCAATTATTATACCTATAAATAATGGAGATAATGTATTTAAAAGTACTCCGATAAATTTAAATATTTTCCATTCTTTAAATATATATGTTACAAGCATAACTGCTGCTACAATAAGTGCTACAAACATTATTTTAAGCATCTTATTAAGTAAAACAACACCTTCATTTACTTTTTCTATATCTAAAGTGTCTTTTTTGTTATTTTTTCTAAGCATATAAACACATCCTTTTGTTATTAGTATAACACATAATAGGAAAAACTTCCCATATTTAGGAAGTTTTTTACAGTTTTAGACAGTTTTGGTTTTCTTCTTTATTTTATCCACAGCAAAAATATAAATAAGCATATAGATAATTGATGTTAAATATCCACCAATTATATCACTCGCATAATGTACTCCAAGATAAATTCTGCTTATACCTACTAAAAGTATTATGGTAGATAATAAAAATATGTATATTACTTTTGTATATGTATTAAATTTTGATTTTGCGATTAAATAAATTAAAAATCCATAAAAACTCATTGCGGCCATTGCGTGTCCACTTGGGAAACTAAATCCTGTTTGTTCTATTAAGTGAAGCAATATTGGTCTTTCTCTTCTTATTATTCTTTTAAATACCGAGTTTATAATCACACTATTTATAGAGTTTACAGAAATTAATATACCCGTTTTTATATTTTTTATAAATATTAAGGATGCTAAACATAAAAGAACTATACATTGTGTACATGCCATATTAGATATAAACTGGAAAAACCTTGTTTTTTCTTCTGTTATGTTTCCCGCAATTAAACTGTATACTGCATCATCAAATGGAATTATTTTTCCACTTTCTATAAAATATATAAGACAAATAAGTAAAATTACTAAAATGCTAAATACAATATATTTGATTTTACCTTTCATAAGTTTACCCTCTTTTCTATTAATAAAGTGCTTTTATATTTTAAAAGCACTTCTTGTTATGTTAAATCTATATACAAAATTTGGTGACCTGTATGGGATTCGAACCCATGAATGCTGCCGTGAGAGGGCAGTGTGTTAAGCCACTTCACCAACAGGCCATGGCTGCCCAAGTTAGATTCGAACTAACGCATAATAGATTCAGAGTCTACCGCCTTACCACTTGGCTATTGGGCAATCCAATAATATTATAACAAAAAAGTCTAGATTTTTCTAGACCTTTTTATATATATTAATTAATTCCGAGTCCTAATTTGATAAATAATATAAGTATTCCTATCAAACCTGTTATTAAAGCTCCTACTGATGTCCTCCATAACCATTTATTCCTATCTTCAATTTTGTTAATAGTTTCTAAGTTTCTATTTGCTAAATTGTATGCTTCATTTGACTTTTCTTTTATAAGTTTGTAATCATCTATTTTACTTTCAATAACAGCGAGCCTAGTTAAAACTTCTAATTCAAATTTTTCTCCCATATGCATCACCATCCTTAATATATATTTTTATTATATTAAATGCATATTTTAGTATTTTGAGTTTGTTATTAACTATAATTTTATAATTTTTAACAGTTAAAATATTATTGTATAATTATTTATTTAGTTCAACGCATACTTGTGTATCGCATTTTTACTTATTTTATTTAAAATCAAACTCTTTATAAGCCTTATTTAGTAAATTTTGTCTCATATCTTTTAATAAACAATCTACAACTTCAAAAGATATCTCTCTTTGATTTTTATTTGTTGTATCAAATAAGTTAAAGTTTATGTTTCCTTCTTCAGATAACTTTTTCATATTTAATAATGATTCATTATATTCATTTAAATTTGTCTCATTAAGAAATGATCTTTTTTCAAGTGATAAATTTGCATTGTAATCACGTTTTAATGATGTTAGACTATCCGCATATGTTGAAATAACAATATCAATTTTATTTTTAATTAAAGGTATATATAACTTTTTATATTCACTATATTCATTTTCACTCATTCCATTTTTTAAATATAATCTATCAACCCAAATTAGTCTATCAAATAAAGATCTATCAATTATAATAATGTCTGGTTTTCTCTCAATTGATTCTTCTAATTGTTTTAATACATATTTTGGAATTTCTGTATTAACTACATTTTTATATTTGTCTTTTAACGTTGGATATATTTCTTTTTTGTATTTTTCAGATGTAGTAAATTCTTCTAATACCTCTACTACAAAACCTTTCTTTTTGAAAAAATCTTTTAAATTATTAATTAAACTTGTTTTACCTGTTCTTGGTGTTCCAGTAAATTCAATAACATATGGAAAATTATCAGATAAAACTTTTTTTAGTTTGTATACTTCTTCTTTTCTATAATGTATTTTTCTTAATTTATTATATTCTTCTATATTATCCTTAAATATAATATTTTTTACATATTCATCGTTATCTTTATTATTAAAAATTTCATCTATTAATTCTTTTAATCTTATGAACATAGGATTATTTTCATCTTCATTAAATATTAAACTATTATAAACTTCAGTATAGTACCATTTTTGAGATTCATATCCTCTTTTAAATGCTGAGAAATCATATTCTCCTTTAATTTCAAATAATATTTTTAAATCTTCAAGATTACTAATTTTATCCGCACATATTACTGCTTTATGTCTTAAATCTAATTTTTTAGTTTCTTCTATTGTATGTTTTTTTCTTTCTTCCCAAGATAAACTTTTATCTGGTTCACTCGCACCATATACTAGTGAAGCAATATCATCATTAAAATTATCTTTTATATCTTCTATTTCATATGATGTATCTTCTACAACATCATGTAAATACCCTGCGGATACAACGTTTTCATCAAATCCATATTGTTTTAATATTTGTCCAACATTTATTGGATGTATTATCATTGGCTTTTCTTTATCACTTTTTCTTACCTGACCTTTATGCGCCTTTATCGCAAATTCTTTTGCTTTTAATTCTATATTCATAACTCCTCCATTTATAATAAACTAGAAAATTTATCATATTTAATATTGTAATCAACTATAAGAATTATAACATATTTATGTACTATTTTCAATAATTTACATCACATCTAAACCTGGTGATGGTCAAAGTGTAACTTTTCTTATTTTTCACGATTTTGGTGTAAACACCAAAATGGGATATATCATTTATTTTCAATAGTTTTAATAATTATTAATTAATTCCTATTTTTTTTAATTCATCTTTTTCTAATTCTTTGATAGATTTTTTAGGTGTTGGCAAATTTTCCGGCATTGTTCCACCTAATTCTTCTATTGCTTTTCTTACTGTCTTTCCAACTTTATAATGTGTATCTGTTGCTATTTTTTCGTTAGGCACTTCTTGTTTTTCAAGTAAAGCTTCAGTCTGTGTTATTCTAAATATATTAGCACCTAATTCAGCACTTCCCATATTATCAAGTATGTCCTCTCTATATCTTAATCCTTTTCTTTTTGCTATATCATTAGCAGTTTCACCATTATATAATCCTTTATAACCAGCATTTGTAAACCTATCAAAATTTTTTACGCCCTTTTCCTTAGCTATTCTATATAAGATTTTATTACCATCTTTTGTTTGTTTTCTACGATATAATCTTTTTTCATCTTCTGTTAGCTTATTATATTCTTCTTCGGTTAATTCCATTTTCCTTGTTTGTACTGCAAAATAAGTTTGTCCTAATGCTACTGCTTCGTATTTTGGATTTGCATTTTGCACAATCAAGTAACAAGCATATCTACTTAATTTATAATCAATAATAGGCTTTGTCGTTTTACCTGCTGGTACGATTTTGGGGTTTACACCAAAATTGGAATTAATATTGTTGTTGCTTTGAGAGCAAGCAATTTGTGCCTTTTCAATAACCGCTGAAAAATATCTCCATTCTTTATATCCAAGTATTTGTTGTAATTCTCTTGCTTCCCAAAACTCATTTCCATGTTCATCAATGTGTTTTATATCTTCAAAATTTTTTTCAGTATATTCTTCTATATTATTCATTTTTACTAACCTCCTTTACTGCATATTATATCAAACATTTGTTCTTGTATCAATTATTTTTTGTCTTGTATAAGTAGTTTATCAAATTTTTATGTACACCTTGTCGCAACTTGCGACAAAGTTCTAAACATTTAACATACTAAATTTATAGATAATTTCTATATTTCTATCTTTATCTATAATAATTTTATCTATTAAAGCTCCAATTAATTCTCTTGAAGGATTATCTATATCAATTAATTTTTTTATTTTTTCTTCGTAGTCTTTTATTTCTGACTTATTAACTTTCTTTTCTTCTTTTGAATCTTGTAGACTTTGAATTTTTTCTCTTATTCTAACTAGAGAATTTTCTGTTTCTCTAGAAATTCTTAAATACATTTCTTCAGATACTATGCCATTAAATTTATCTTGATATAGCATATCTAATTTACTAATTAAGGCTTTTTCTTGCTTTCTTAAATCATTTATATTGTTATTAACTTCACTATTATCTTTTTTATTAATACTTTTAGATATTTCTGATATATCTAATTTATTTAAATACTTCTTACAAGTATTTCTAATAACTTCTAGCAATGCTTCCTCTAATTTTTCATATGAACTGAAATGAGGTTCACACATTCTTCTTTTAGGATCTCTTGAATATCTATTACAATTAATAGTCCAATAATCATGATTTTTTCTATAAGAAATTGTTAAAGTATTACCACATTCTTTACAATATAATAAATTTTCAAATAACCTTTTTTCTCTCTTAGTAATAGTAGTTTTAGTAGTTCTTTTAATATTATTTTGAACACTTTCAAATATAAATCTATCTACTAATGGCTCATGGGTATTCTTAACTATATCCCAATTACTTTTCGGTAATGATTTTTTCTTTTTGGATTTATATGATACTTTAGTTTGTACACTTTGTACCATATCACCTACATACATTTGATTTTTTAAAATCTTTTTAACAGAAGAAATAGTCCACATAGGATTATATTTAGCTTTTGAATTAGGATTCTTTCTCTTCAAACTACTAGGTGTTTTTATATTATTATCATTCAAATAAGTAGTTATTTCAGAAAGTCCTACTCCATTATAAGCCATATCAAATACCTTTTTTACTACCCACGCATACTCTGGATCTGGTATTAAGTGCCCTTTATCATTTGGATCTCTTAAATATCCATAACTTGGAGCACTTCCAATAAATTTGCCATTTCTTCTTTTGTCATTTAAAACATTACGAATTTTAATAGAATTTTGTTTACTATAATAATCATTACAAGCAAATAACCATGTTGCTGAATCATTACTTGCTTGATTTATTGCGTTATCGTATCCCTCCAACATAGAAATAAATCTTATTCCATTTTCTGGAAAGAAAGTTTCAACATAATATCCTGTTAAAATATGATCTCTACCTAATCTTGATAAGTCTTTTACTACTACAAGATTAATTCTTTTGGCTTTGATATCTTCAATAAGTCTTTGAAATCCCGGTCTATCAAAAGTAGTACCAGAATATCCATCATCTACATATTCATCTACAAAAATAAATCCTTTTTCTTTGATAAAATTCATTAGTATATTTCTTTGATTAAGGACACTCTCACTTTCAGATTCGTAAGATTTGCCTTCATCAGCTTCTGATAATCTTATATAAATTCCTGCTTTGTAGTAATCTGGCATCACATTTAAAGTGTTATACAAGCTTACTCTCCTTTCCTTGTTGTATAACAACTAAAGCCAATTAAATTATACCATACAAATTTAATTTGGCACATTGTATCAATCACTATTTACCTTACTTTTAATAAATTTAATTACCAGTTCATTAAAATTAGGAGAATCATCTTTGAAAGTTTCTATTATATTAAACATAAGCCACCTCATTTAAGTTTATGAGTGTCTTTATCAATTTATATCTTCCTCCATTTCTTTAAAACTTTCTAGCATTTTCTCCATCTCTTCTTGTTCTTCTTTAGTTGCTTTTTTAGATTCAATAGGTTCACCATGCCAGTATTCAATACCAAATTCATCAACATAATAAATTTTATCTAATATATCTTTTTTATTTCTATTATATTTATTATAATGGTTAAAATTATTTTGAATACTGGTATTAGCATTTCTTTGAATACTTGTTATTCTTTTCTTTAATACCTCGGATAATTTAATTATCCTCTTTGAATTATTTGTTTCACTATTATTAATTTCTATATCAATATATCCATTTTTTGATAAACTACTTATACTTTTTGATACAGTTGGTTTGGTACAATCAAACTTCTTCATAAAATACCTATTAGTAGGCCAACAATAGCCATTTTTCTTACATAGTGACACAATGTCTATTAATAATATTCTCTCAAAGTAAGTTAATCTATTATCTCCTAATACTGATTCTGGTAATACTAAACTTATAAATGGCTCTTTTTCCATTATTTCTCCAATATAAGATTATCAAGTTTAGTAGTTCCATATTGTCCTCCTTTCTTTACCAGTCTTTTTAGGAACACATAAAAAGAACTGAACACATTAGTCCATAACAAAAATAAGGGAATATTTCCAATCTTTTTTGTTGGATTAATATGTATTCAGTTCTTCACTGATTAATTATCATACATTATTCTTTAATGTATAATAAAGCTTTCTAATTTCTTTTTTAATATTTACTATTTTATATTTATATATGTTTATATGTAATAGTCACATTCCCGTATGACTATCATAATTATAACATTAATTATTTAATTTTCAATATGTAATTGTTCGACAATATTCGACAAATTATTTTATTTGTTAAAAATCTCTATATGTATCTTTCATATGTTCTGCATGAAATTCAAAATTATGTGCTATTTCTCTTAATGCAGTTGCAAAATTATAATATCCTGCCAATTCTGTTGTTTCTGCTTTCTCCTTATATTCATCACGCTTTTTATTGTACGCAGTCCCGTTTTCATCCCAGTTAACAACACCTACAGAATTAAATGCTTCTGTTTTATAACCTTCTCTAATAATTTCATTATCATTTATTATTTCAGCGACAGTTTTGTCAATCCAAAAGCCAGATTTATCTTTTGGAGAATAAAATAATACCTTACCAAAACAAGATGTTCCAACTTCTAATCTATCTATTTTTTTACAAATATCTTTCATGTTTTCATACCATATTTTTAATTTACTCGAATCAATATAGCCGTCTTCCTTAGTTCCAGGTACTAATTTCCATTGGTGCAGTAATCTATATGCATTTGTTGCAACATTTTGATCAATATTGCTATCGTCTTTAACTTTTGAATGTTCTTTAAATGCTAACTGTAAAATTTCAGAATAACGATTAGCATCTGATGAAATAATTTTTTCCATGGTTATTGGTCTATTATTTCCATAGCTTAATAGTGGTAAAAATTTCCATTCTATATAAAACAATCTATTTATATCAACATCTTTTTCTTGTTGTAAATCTTCTATGGCTTCACATATATCAAATTTATTAAAATTATTATCAATTTTTTCAAGACACGTTAGTATAATATTACTATCATACTTTAATGCCTTATTATTATGTAAAGAAAGTCTATACATCCATAGTACCCTTTCATATCTATGAACCTCCATTAATTTAGATGTACTATACTTTAAAGTTTCTTCATCATTTACAAATCTAATATCCACTTTTTTCCAATATTTTTTATAACTACTTCCAAGTAATTTTTCAACATTTTTAAAAGTTATTAAATTATAAGGAAGCATTAATAAAAAATTAGTTTTTGCTTCTACTGACAAATTACTTATTAAATTGTTATTATATTTCTCATTACTACAATTATATTTGCTATAAACATATCCTTTTGAAAAATCTATCATATAATTCCTTTTATCCAAATTATTAAGGATAATGTTTTTTTCTTCATTGATTGAAAGGCCTAATTTAGCTACTATCATTCCTAAAGAGTAAGGGTCTTCAACGATTTTAGATAATTTTTCTATTGATGAAACTCCTTCATGAAAATATAATATTTTAACACTATCAAATTGTGATTCATGAAGTTTTTCTTCTGACAACTCATAATTATCATAATCTTCAATTAATTCCCAATTATCTTTTTTAAATATTCTTGATATAACATATAATTCATCGCTAGGTTTTAAATATTTAATTACATCATTTATTTTTTCAATCATTTCATTTTTAATATCTTTTTTTATATCTGAATGTTTGCTAATCCAATAAACAAGTCCTTCCAATTTATCCCACAATTTATATCTACTTTTATCACATTTTTGAATAATTTTTGGAGTCTTTAAATACTCACATATTTTATCAAAATTATCCTTAGATACATTATCTAATAAATCAATTAAATCAATTAATCTTTCATCGTTGGTTTTGCAATATTTAATCATTAAATTAAGATATAAATCAATTTGATTATAATATTCTTCATTTGTAATAGTTATTTCATCTATAGGAACATTTATATATTTTGGCTTATATGTAGGAACAGCATAACTTGTTTCTCCTGGCATTATTTTTTTTAGTATTTTCCATCCTATACTAATATCTTTCCTTAAAATATTTTCTACAATAGTTAATCTGAATGTAAAAGGTGCAAACGTATTGGGATACCAAGGCAATATTATATTTACAATATGATCTATAGCCTTATCATCTTCTTTAGCTAATTTCGATAAAATCATGCATGCTCGAACAAAATAATCCGTATTCCATGCAATTAATTCTAAACTCCAATATATAGATGTTGAGTAATTATAAGTAATAATATCTGTCTCATTTTCAAATAATATTTTTCGTTCTTTATCTCTTGATAAATATTCTTCAAATTGATTTAAAAATTCCGAAGGTGAGGCCTCAGCTAAAAATGGTAATAAATTGTCTAGACTAGCCCAAGTATACCAACTCGATTTATTTAATATTTCTCTTATAACGAGAATAACAAAATTTGAAGCATCAACTTTACAATTTTCAAAATTATTTTTTAAATATTCAACAAGCACTAATGATTCAGCTACACCACTTCTAATTTCATCAGAATACTTTGTAATTTTACTATATATATTTGACATATGCCTTTTATTAGATGCTAAATCAAGCTTTGGATGCTTTTCTTTCAATATTTCTACAACAATAGAATTAAAATTATCAAAATCTTCTTTATAAAAATCTGAAGCGTAGTATTCAATATATTTAATACGATTATTAATTTTCCAAACTCCATTTTTAAAAGTAAAATTATTTTCTGTTTTTGCTATTAATCTAAACTGTTCTATAAATTTGTCATAAACCATATTAGAAAATTTTTCTATAATTTTTTTATCATTGGAATTTTTTTCATTCCATTTTCCAAATAATAAGGCAGTCTTTATTACTTTACTATTTAATGAATTATCTATATCTACATATCCAACTTCACTATTTAATAAAAATCTTTTTCTCAAATTATCTGAATCATATATTTTTCTTCGCATAGTTTCTTTTAATTTATCCTTTGTACTGCCAACTCTTATCCATGCAATCGGTGCAAATGCATTTTTTTCATAAATTTCTTTAATTGTATAAAGTTCACCATCACCTTTTTTAATTTGCTCATTATATATTTCATATATTCTATCATCATTATCTTTGCATATTAATATATATCCATAATTATATTCACTATCATTGTAAAAATGTTTAAAAATGCCTGTTTCAATTTTTGGAATAGGGTATATGTGCTTAGCGGCATCTTGAAAAAAATGATCGTCAAGCATTTCACCAGGGTTTATTCCCAATCTAGATTTATCATTTCCTATACCACATATAATATATTTATTTTTCCCGTAAGATTGTTCCGAATTCAAAAATGCACATAAATCATTTGTTAATCCCGCTAGTTCTGTTTTATCATATACTTTAGCCTTATAATCGAGCCAAGAATTTTCTGTTGGTAATTCATTAAGAATTTTATTAAGTTCAAATTTTACTTCATCATTCATATAACACCTCCTACTACTTAAAAAGCGCAATACAAAAACTTAAATAATTTTAAGCCTGTACTAGCGCCTCTTTATTCTTCTATATCCTTTATAAATTCCTAATTAAATTTGAAATTTGTGTATTATTTATCTGTACTCTAAATTTAACATCATAACCATCTTCTTTTAATTGTTCAAAAAATCTTTCTGCACATTTAATTTTATATTTTTGATCAGATGGAATATCATCTTCTGTTTTATAATCTTTTGTCTCTAAAACTAGATTAATTTCCTTAATATCATTATCTCTTTTAACAACATACATAAAATCAGGACTATAACTTGCACCATCAATAAGTGGTATTCTAATACTTCTTGATGGTATTTTCCCGAATACAATGACTTCTTCATTATCTAACGTTATGTTCTTTTTTTCTAATTCGGAATCATATAAACAAATATCGTATAAATACTTATCACTCGGTTTATCATTTTCACTATATCCTACCCCAAGACTACCATCAGCAACATATTCCTTAGGATTTCCTACTTTATCAGTTAATGCTGTTTCTTCGTTTTCCAAAGCGGTTGAAGAATATTTAAATTTTCCAAATAATGTTTCATGTTTCCAATTATTTATTTTATTTATAAAATTAATTAAAGTATTATTATTGAAAAAGGAAGCTTCTAATGTTCTATTATTACTAAACTCAACAAATGCACTATGTATTACTTTTATTGGGATATTTGTGCTATTATATATTTTATTTAAAAACACATTATATGGAATTGAATCTTCATATACTCCGTATTCAGTACCTGCCTCTCTAACCATAAAAGCACCATTTTCATCAGTCATAATTTTATTTTCATAGCTTACAAGTTCTGCAGTACCTTCAATTCCAGATTTTAATATATTTACAAGTTGCTTTGATATTTCATCATCATCCATCTTAGAATAAGAAATAAAATATTTTCTGTTTAATATAGACCATAATTCTTTAATTTCATTAAATCTATTCTTTCTAATCTTTGCCTTATGAATAACATTATTGTTTTTATTAATAACTTTTCCTGATTTTAAACCAATATTTAAATCAGGATATTCACTAAACAATCTATCCCTATTAACAGTAACTATATTTTTATCCATATCAATATAATCTTTTTGTAATAATTCAATAAATATTTCTTTTGAAGTCTTTCCTAATGAACTTGCTAATGCACTTAATTGCTCATCAGTAATAATTTTATTTTCACTAATATCTCCATTAATTTCATTTATTAATTTTTCTGCAAAGTCCCTTTCAGTAAAATCAACAATATAGTTTAAATAAAATTGTTCATCAGAAATACGTGATAAGCTTTCATTTACAGGTAAACGTAATCCTCTACCAACTTCCTGTATTTTGCTATTATCACTACCACTACTTCTTAATTTAGCAATAGTGAACACATTTGGGTTGTCCCACCCTTCTTTTAGCGTCCATTTTGAAAATATAAATCTAAATGTATTAAACTTACCATTCTTCTTATAAATTGATAAAGTTTCTTCCTTATTAATTAAAATATTATTAATTTCCTCTGCAACGTTCTCATCAGAATCATTATTATCTTTTGAAAAATAACCACCATGACATTTTGAAATATCATTTAAAGTTTCTTCCAAATATTGTTTATACAATAATTCATTAGAATCTTCTATATTTATTTTATTTAATTCTCTTTCGATTTTTTTCTTCAATATTTTTTCAAAAATATCTTTTAAATATGTAGGCTGAGGATTCTGTTTGTTTTCCCTGTAAGAATCTATATCGTCAATAAAGAAAAGTGCCAAAGTTTTAATTTTATCTCTTCTTTTAAAATTTTGCTTTTCTGTTTCAAAATGTGCATCTAAGGCATTTTCAATCATTACAGTTTGATAGGAAGTTGAATATATATCAGCATATATTTCAGATCCTTTATTTAATACCTGACCATTTGATAATAATAATGTTTTTCCAATCCCATCAATATATATATTTTCGAATGAATTATCAATTTGTTTTAAAGAGTCTCCTTTTTCCAATTCGAATGTTTTCTTATTGTTTTCTGAAATTAATTCTAATCTTGCAGTTTTCTTATTGTTTAATTCTAATACTTTAATTTTTTTATTATTGCCATTAGGTGACTCTAAATATTTAACACTCACACCTTTAACTAAGTTTTGGTTAAATGCATCGCAACTACCTAAGTTATAAATCAAATTATGATAATCTTTTTGAATATTTTTACCATTTTTTATATCAGGAAAAGTCGCCCCAAATCTTATAATACACTGTGGCTTTATTTTATTTTTAATAAATTCAAATGTTTTATTTCCTTTTGAAAATCTATGAGGCTCATCTATTATAATGAACGGTTTAGTTGCATTAATCGCTTCACTTGGTATTGAAAAATCTTCAACTGTAGACGAATAATCTTTAGTAAGCATAGAATTATCTTTAAATAATTGCATGTTAACTATCAAAACACTAATTCTATTTCTTATTAATTCTGATGTTTCTACAAATCCTCTTATACTACTTGGAAAAACATCTTTTCCTTTTTTACTACCTTTTTTAGCATTCAATATATATAAATCTATACTTTTTCCGTATTGATCTTTAAAATGACTAATTGATTCATATGAGTTAATAAAATTAGTTGTTCCTAATTTAATAGGTAATGAAGGTACTAAAATTATAAACTTATGAATACCATAATTTTTATTTAATTCAAAAATTGCTTTTGTATATACATAAGTTTTTCCTGTACCAGTTTCCATTTTAATATCAATATTCAAATAAGCACCAACATCAACATTTCCTTTCAATGATGAAGGTAATTCATTATTTAACTCTTTTATATTGTTTAACAAATTACTAGAATTCAAATTTATAATAGGATTAGCATATTTTAATGTATTATTTAAAATAGGAACATTTTCAAATACTTTATTTATTCTATCAACAGCTTCTGTTTGATGCTTTAATCCTTTTTCAAGTTTTAATCCCATAATATACTCCTCTCTAGTATCTTGTTATTACCTCAACATTAATACCTTTAATATTTTTTACTTGTTGTAAATTATCTTTTAAAGTTTGAATTTCATTTAAAGTAAATGAGTAACCAAACATAACAATTCTATTACAATCAAAATTTTCTTCTTTCTCATATTTTTCAATTAATGCTTTAATGAATAAATCTGATATATTCCAATTTAATAAGTAAATTGTATTTTGGCATTTATATGCAGTATAATCTTCTAATTCTAATTTTTCATATTTATCAATTAATCCATAACCGTCTTCATTCATCCAAGTCGTCAATACTGCATTAATTCCAAATTCATTTAAAATACTACCATCTGAAATAACATAATTAGGTTCAAATTTTTCTAATTTATCTAGTGTATTTGTATTCACATCTTTAATAATATAATGTTTAAAACCATAATCTATATCAGCATTAGTTTCTTCTTTAATCTTTTTAGCAGCTTTTCTTATTCTTTCTTGACCTATCTCATCAATAGTTCTATATCCATTCTTATACGCTTCTGATTTTGTATCACATAATTCTTGTAATTGCACTAAAATATATTTAATATTTCTTTTGTTATTAGATAATGTATTTAATTGCATTACAGCATCAGCAGTTGTAGATGAACCTCCAAAAAAATCTAAGACAATATCATTGTTTGACACTCCTATTTGCAATAGGTCATATAATAAACTTACAGGTTTAGGATTGCTAAAAGCTTTAAAACCAAATAAACTTTTTATTCGTTCAGTACCATTACCGCTACTATATTCTGGTTTATATAATATTGATTTAGGTTTAGATGTAGGTAAATCTCCTAATGATGGTCTTTGTTTTTTGTACAAAGAAACATCAGTATCATTAATACTAACGATTATATCATTTGCTTGTTTAATAAACTTCTCTTTACTCCAACGCCATGACATTTCTTTTCCATTAGTTATTGGATATATTTCAATATCATCTTTAGTTTTTCTAATAACATTAACTGAGTTATCCTCTTTATTAACATATATTGGGAAAAACAAATTTGGCCTTTTTTCTCTAGGTGCATTAACACCAGTAGATTTTAAATTTGCTCCTTTTTTATAATATCCAATTTCATCTTCGTCCCAAGCATCGGTTTCATCATCATCTATCTCTAATTGATATACAGAAGATTTTTCTTTGTTTTTTGAATATACAATTGTATATTCATGTGTACCAGAAAAAGCATACTCATCATTGTTTCCTTTCAAATTCATTATTGTTGGTAACATACCTAAAATGTTTTCTTCCCCAAAAACGCTATCACATAATAATTTTAATTGCGATTGCTCATTATCATCTATAGATATAAATATTACACCATTTTCGCTTAATAATTGTTTTGCTATATATAATCTAGGATACATGAAAGTCATCCATGCAGAATGAGAGTTTGATTTAGTATTTGTCATACTATAGATTCTTTTTGCTTCATCTTCATTGATATCTAAAATATCCATTAATTTTTCAATACTTAAATTAAATTTATCATTATAAACAAATCCATCACTGCCCGTATTATATGGTGGATCTATATAAATACATTTTATTTGACCGCTATAAGATTTTACAAGATGTTTTAAAGCGTCAATATTATCACCAGATATATAAATATTTTCACTGTTTTTATTTTCAACTTTATTATTATTTTCTTCATCCGGTACAAGTATAGTTTCAGTTTCTAAGGATGCAATATATTTAGCATAGTTCTTTCCTAAAAAATTTAACCCATACCCTTCCTTAACAATAGAAATATTTGCTTTTAATTCTTCTTCAAACACAGATATATCAAATTCACCATTTATATTAAAACAATTTGGAAACATTTCTTTTAATTTGTTCATTTTATCTTCATTAACATCTATATTTTTGTTTTTCTCTACTACATTTTTAATCATGTCTACCTCCAATTTATTTCTTATTTACCTTTAAAGATTGCTTAATCAATGGTATAAGATTATCAATATCTTCTTCAGAAGAAATCTCAACTCTATAATCACCATTTCCCCAATGTCCTACTTTTGTAATATCTTGGGCTATATTTAGTGGGTCGACAAGAGTACCTTTTTTTAGATTAATATCTACTTTTAACTTATTTTGATTAAATTCTATATCTACTATATTCCTTCTACCTTTAAAAGCCACATAAACTTTTTTTACATCTATATCAATATCATCCAATTCTAATATTTTATTTTTAAGTGATTCATATAATTTTTTTGTCTTTTCCGAAACTTTATTTAAATGGTCTTCTTCCGTATATACCTTTATTTCTTTATTTACTTCTTTTTGCTCACTTTCAACATCAAATTCCTCTATTTTTACATTGCTGGTTTTCCTTATAAAATCAATATTAACAATATCATTTTCATATTTAGTTACTTTAATTAGATCAACAGGTATATTTTTAAAATCTGTTGCATTTAATTGATATGGTGTAAAAATTGGTGATACAAATATAATTCTTGATTGACTCCAATCTATGTCATTAATTGTTAGTGATGATTTTGTAATTGTATTATATTGCAAAACAAAATCTGCTTTTCTTTCTAACAATAACTTTAAATATGTATATCCTTGGTCAACTAAACTATGATTTTTTACATTTTTATACTCTATAATTTTAAATGACTTAGACTCATTATCAAAGGCTAGTGAATCTATCCTAAAATTTCCAACCCCAAATTCAGTACAAATAAATTTAAATCCTAATATCTTTTCTAAATTATTTTCAAAATATTTTTGTAGTTCTTTTTCATTTTTAAAGTCATTCTGTTTTAATTCAATATTTCCTTTGAATATCATTAAGTATCACCTCGTAAATCTATATATATTAATTATAACACATATTTCGTCAAATTAGGTAGGGTTTGGGATATTTCCCACATACGAATTTCGTACGGGAGTACAAATTCATTGCTTGCTAGACAATAAATCTACTCCCAAACTAATTAATTACAATTTAAAAACTCTATCAGTTTCATCTGATAGAGTTCTACTTTTTAATAATATTTCTTCAATATCATTGGATTATCTTTTACTATTATTAAATTATATTTTATTTTTAATATTTCTTTTATCTTAGGTATAAATTTACCAATATCACACCTACAATTAAATACATCTATTGCAGAGTTGATATGATTTCTTAAAGGACAATCTGATAAACAATGTCTACTATATCCATTTGCTAAATAGAATGCTACTAAATCAGGTATAGCATAATTATTTAAATAGTCATTTACATTGTTATAGAATGGTAAATATATTTTTTCAAATTCTTCATCAGTAATATCACACATAGATATACTCCCTTAGAATTATTTCTTCTGCTGTATTTTTTATATTATTCATTTTACTTACCCAAAGCATTTGATTACTACTTTTTAATTCTTCAGTAATATTTTCTTTTTCAGCTAGTTCTTTAATTAACTTCTGCACCTTCTCCATAACAGTAGTATCAATATTATGAAGATATTCATTTAGTTTATCATTAACAAGTAAATCAAAATATAATCCTAACTTTTCTTTCTTCATATAATTTAATCTTAATAATCCATACTTTCCTATATTAAATCTTTCTTTATCTTCTAATTTTAAATTTGGTAATAAATAATCACCTTTCTTAGTGTAACTAATATTCATAACAGTTCTCCATTTCTTTTTATATTTATTTAGCTTTAATTGTTATACATATTTTGTTACACAATGACCATCGCCACCTGGTGATGGACAAAGTGTAATTAATTTTTATTTCCTACGATTTTGATATTTACACCTAAATGGAAACTATCCTTTATTTTCAACATTATATATCCTCTTTTTAAAAAATAGAATTTTAATTCATAAAAAAACAATATTAATCCATTGAATTAATACTACTCATCATTTAAAATTTAACATTATTATTTAATATTTATTTTTTAAACCACATATACATTCCTTCTTCTGCAACTTCTTTTTTTACTTTAAAGCCAAATTTTTCATAAAATCCAACTTTACCATTTGCTGACAAAAGTTGTATCATCATTTCTTCACCATCTTCAAGTATATCCTTTACTCTATCTAATAGATTATTAATCATTTTTTTACCAATATGTTTGCCTTGATATTCTGGTTTTACAATAACATCAGATACAAGTGCCATATAACCATTATCTGTTACTAATCTTGCCATACCTACAATATTACCATCTTGAATATATTTAGCTGTCATACTATTTTTTAAACTTTTTTCTAACAATCTCTTTGATGGACATTTCCAACCTACAGAATTAATCATTTCTAAATATTCTTCATATGTTAAATTATTTTCTTCTATCATATAAACACCTCATTACACACCATTTAACTTATCTATTCTACTAGTCAGTAAAGTACAATCATCTTCAACTTATAATTATTATAGCATATAACTTTATTAATAATTATAAATTTAACGTATCCGTAAATTCATATATATATTTATTCAATAGTTTTTTATTTTTTATATCTTTTATCCATTTTTTATTCATTGAATCATACCCATATAGAATACCCGCAATTGAGCCTGTTATGGCAGCAATAGTATCAGTATCACCACCTAAATTGACTGAACCTATTATTGCTTCATTAAAATTTTCAGTATTTAAGATTACCCACAGAGCACTTTCAAGAGTATCCACAACAAAACCCGTTGATTTTATTGTATCTAAAGAATATTTGGAAATATCATCTTTTATTATTCTTTCATATAAATTTATATTATCTTTATTAAAAATAGAGTAATCAATCTTTTGAAGTAATTTATAACTTTCAGTTTTATTATTATTTGAAAGAATAAAAATTATATATTTTACATACATATAACATCCTATAATACTTATTTCATGAGCATGTGTTATTGATGAAGTATTTCGAACTATATTTATAATATCATTATCTTCCATTTTATTATAAAAACAATAAAATGCAATTGGTAGCATTCTCATTAATGACCCATTACCATTTTCAGATATTCCAGTACCACCACATTTCGTTGCATCAATATTATTATTCCAATATCTCATAAGAGAATATTTTGTAGTTGTACCTATATCAAATACTTCATTAGTAGCAGTATATTTAGCATTATTAATCCATTCACAAAATTTATCAGCAATATCATTATAATTTAACTTATTTTTATTAACTATTATAGAATCCATAGTTGCTAAAGTCATGGAAGTATCATCAGACCAAACACCCTTAGGTACATCATAACTACCGTAACCAAGCATATTAGTGACTGGAGATTTCATTAATTTTTCTCTATCTTCAAATTCAATAGGAACTCCCATAGCATCACCTATAACAAAACCATAAATAGCACTTTTTATCTTCAAATTAACACCTTCTTTTATATGATTATAACATATGAATATCATATAATAGATTTTTTCTTGATATATGTTGAATAAAATAGATTATAATGATAAAATTAATTTAAGGTTACAGGACCCTGTATATTTTTAGTAATATATGACTTCTAAAGTATCTATTAAAGATACAAAGAGTTACAGGACCCTGTATATTTTTAGTAATATATGACTTAATGAGATAGCAGATTCAGCAAAAACAAGTTACAGGACCCTGTATATTTTTAGTAATATATGACTACACATCTTGTACCCGATGTAGTTATCAGTTACAGGACCCTGTATATTTTTAGTAATATATGACATTTTAATACACAAGTAATAATGATGATGAGTTACAGGACCCTGTATATTTTTAGTAATATATGACTTATCATTATAAAATAGAGGTGAAAAGTCGTTACAGGACCCTGTATATTTTTAGTAATATATGACACAAGGAAAGAAATTGAATGGCAAACGAGAGTTACAGGACCCTGTATATTTTTAGTAATATATGACTCCTTAATAGTTTTCTTGATTAATTAACTGTTACAGGACCCTGTATATTTTTAGTAATATATGACTCCTTAATAGTTTTCTTGATTAATTAACTGTTACAGGACCCTGTATATTTTTAGTAATATATGACCTCTTATTGGTTGATATTGTTGCAATTATGCGTTACAGGACCCTGTATATTTTTAGTAATATATGACCCATTAGTATTTTGTAAAAACTTTTCAGCAGTTACAGGACCCTGTATATTTTTAGTAATATATGACAGATAACTACACCATTCTTCAAGAATGTTGTTACAGGACCCTGTTTATTTTTAGTAATATATGACAAAGAGCAGGAGCAATACACGCAATGATGAGTTACAGGACCCTGTTTATTTTTAGTAATATATGACTCATCACATAGATTGCCCTTGGAGACCCTGTTACAGGACCCTGTTTATTTTTAGTAATATATGACTCATCAAATTGAATTGTCTTCCATAAGTTCGTTACAGGACCCTGTTTATTTTTAGTAATATATGACCCAAGTAGCCATCGATAAAATAGTTGCGAAGTTACAGGACCCCGTTTATTTTTAGTAATATATGACTTACTATTTTGGTGTATATACTAATAAAGAGTTACAGGGCCCTGTATATTTTTAGTAATAATAATTGAAAGGAATAACAAATATGGAACTAATAATCAAGTTAGATGATAAAAACTGTAATCTAAATTTTGACAAAAATATTATTTTGTTTGGAAAAAATAATTCATATAAAAATAAATTTATTAATGAACTTACAAATAGTCTAACAAAAAATAAAAACAATATTTTAATAAATGGTAAGGTGTTTAATACTAATGATTTTAATATTATAAATATAAATGAAGAAACTGATTTTAGTAATGAATTTAAATTTACAAAAAATAATACACTTAGACAATTAATTTATAATGACATTTCAAAAAAAATAAATGAAAATAAAATTATTGAATATACTAATGAAATATTTGATATAATTGATGAAAAAATAAATAACTTATTAGATAAAAAAATTAATAAAAAAAGCGATAATAATATTTATTTTGAAATAGAAATTCCAAATATAAATTCAATTATTGATAAATTTACAAACATTTATATAGATGATATGCTTTTAACAGACAACAAAATATCAAAATCCATGAAAAGAAAATTACTATATCAATTATATTTTTTAGATATAAAAAAATTATCAAATAAACCAACAATAGTTATAATAAATAATTTTGATGTATACCTAAACTCCGAGGAAATAATAAAATTATTAAATGATATAAATTCATTAACAAATGATAATTGTCATTTTATTTTAAGTAGTTGTAATAATATATTTGAATACATAAATTTAAAATATTACAATATATACAAAATTACAAATAAAGTTATTTCAATCAATGAAATTAACAATGCAATTAAAACTTTTTTAATAAAAAATGAATATAAAAGCAACAATACAGATATAGAATTTAATGAATTCTATAATAATAATGAATATTTAATATCGGAGGAAGAAATATCAAATATAAGAAACTTATTATTTAACATAAAACCATATTTGATTAATAAAATATTAAACAGTAATAATATTAAGTTAGTATTATCTAAACCAAATAATATAAATCAGGATTATATAATATGTGAAAATAATAAAGAAAAAGAACTTTTTAATGAAATCTGCCTCTTATTTATTGACCACAAAGAAAATATATAGTACAATTTAATTGTCCTGATAATTAGGGCGTATATTACTAAAAATTTACAGGTTTCTGTAATAAGGCATAATGCCTTAGGTTTGATCTGACCTTAAAGATCACAAGCAGACATTAATGTCTGCTTTTTTGTAAATAAAAAGAAAGTAAAACCTTCTTTCGACTAAAATACTAGCAAATTTTCTATAGATATATTTTCCTCTATTTTTTTATTACCAGAAAACATAATCATATTATTATATTGATTTTCTGTGATCTGTAATAGTCTAATATTTCCAATTTTGGGTGTATTTATTTTTAATCTATTTATGTGTTTATATAAATCATCATTATTTTTACATATTCTTGAGTAAACAGAATACTGCATCATTATAAAACCATCATCTAATAAATATTTTCTAAATTTAGTTGCTACTTTTCTTTCATTTTCGGTTATTACTGGTAAATCGAACATAACAATAATTCTCATAAACTTACTCATAGATTAATGTCGGTAAATCTAATTTTACCTCACCATCCGAAAATGATTTTATATAGCTCTTTATTAATAAACTTATACTATATTCAATAGTATACTTTTTCCCATTATGAATAACCTCTTTATTTAATAAATTTATTAATTGTTTCCTAAAATCAAATGATAATGGATATACAATTAAATCTTTATTATCATAAACAAATTTATCAACAACACTACGATATGATTCTAAAAAATCATATGCAAGATTAAAATTATTTATTTTAGATTTATGATGAATTCCAAGATATGTATTAAGACCAAAAACTGAAAGATTTCTGATAATTGCACTTGCAAGTATTGTGTATCCATAATTTAATGCTGCATTTATTTTATCATCATAAAATCTGATAAAGTCACTTCCAAAAAGACTTCTGAAATATAATTTTGCAGATAACCCCTCTCTATTTTTAGAATCTCCATCAATTATTTCTGTTAAATATTCATTTAATTTTTTTATAGGAAAATCTTCGCATGTTGTCATTTCTAATACCTTGATACTATTTTCAATTTTCTTATGTACAATCTGGTTCCAAAATTCTTTTTTTGTACTTTCATCTACTTCTAACTGATGAGAAAAAACATCCAATTGTTTAAAATGATAATTATAAGAATACATTATAGAAGTTGGTTCAAACTTTTCATCACATACAATTAAAGAAATGGCATTTTTACCAAATTCTGCAAGTAATCTTGTAGTTATAACTGTTGAAGAATCCTCTATTAACACATAATTTATATCTTCTAATGGAACCTTTGAATTATTACCTTCTTTTTCAATTACTAACTGATTATCTTTAAAATGAATTTTTTCACTTTTTTTAATTATAACTTGTCTATAACCCACTAACTTCACCTAAAATACTTATTGATAATTTATCAATTTTAACTATAGTCGAAGAGGTCACTCTGTATCTTTCCATGCTTTTATCAAAAATATTATTATTACCTATAATATCATATCCATCACCAATTGTACTCTTTATTTCTAATTTTCCTCCTGAAAAACCAACTACGTACGCGGTAGATTTATTACCTGTTTTTGTTTTTATCCTAATAAGATCATTTTTATATATTGACATAATTAGATCATATTCATTTTTTACATCTTTATATAGTAAAATTTTATTATTTTTACCTTGACCATATTCTAATTTAATTGAAAAATTAATATTCTTACCTTTTTCATATGCTTTAATTTGTTCAATTTCAAATATATCATAGGATGTAAAATATAATTTGTTATCTTCTTTATTTTTTGATTTAAATACATCTATTCTATATATTCCACCTTTTTCAACATTACCATTATTTACAACATGTCCTGTAGCATTATATTTAGTATATACTTTTATCTTTCTTATTTCCTTTTGTTCTTTATCATTTGGATTAACCGGATATTTCCCATCATGCATTTTTAGTGCTTCCTCACCAGTTTCACAATTACCAAACCATTTTACTAAAGCATTATATATATCTTTTGAGCCACCTTTACAATCCGGAATATTATCTAAATCTTTTTTCTTTACTTTAGAAATAGGAGTTTTTAAAGTTTTATATGTAACTTTATCTTCTCCAATGCCAACCTCTTTTAATCCATAATATGTTTCTTCATGTAATCTACCTGAAATTTTATTTTTCGCAACTGATGGAATTAAAACATGAATTCTATTTAATTCTGAAGAGGTATAAGTTCCTAAATTTTTTAAATTCCATTTTAAAACTTCTAAATCTCTCTCATAAACTCTTAATTTTGCTTCTTCTACAAAATTATTATATGGTGTTGGAAAAATTAACTTACTTACATTATGTTTTGAAAAATATATATTATTTTGAGCGACTTGATTTTTTATATATTGTCTTAATTCTAACTCTTTGATTTCACCAGTTTCTTCATCGTAATAATTATATAAATCATCATTTATATTACCTGTAGATATTTTACCTAGTTCATTTTTAGTAATACCATCAACGTATCTACTAAATTTTTCATATAGTGTTATCTTTTGTTGTAATGATTTTGTAATAGATGCGATTACTAAAGCATCCATTGCATGATGTAAATGATTATCTCTATCCTTATTTATTCCCTTTTTCATATCTTCTGGCATTATATAAGTTTTTGATATATAACTATGTGTAAGTCTATTAAATCCCCATCTTGCACGCAATTTTGCTGTGATTGCTCCAGGAAAAGCATTTACTTCATCAACATTTAAATATGCTTTTATAAGCGATAAAAGCTCTCTACTTATATATTTTGTATCATTTAAATTTTGTTCTCTCATTTCTCTTTCAGCATCTTGGTCTAAATTTTTTAATAGATAATTATCTTTCTTATTTTGAGAAATTGATAAACTATTGATAAACGCTTCATATTCTTGCCATTTATCAGTTTTTCCAAACCATTCATATGGTGTCTTATTTCCTTTATCCTGATTATATTTAGTGTATACTAATGTTTTATTTAAATAATTATCATTATATGTTCTTGAATATGGCAATATATGATCAATTTGTACTATATTATTTGAAAATAAATCCTCTAACTTTATTTTTTTCATACTATATCCACAAAATTCTTTTTGTTCTTGCCAAAGTTTATACTTTAATAAATCATTGCCTGTTATTTTTGATTCATCTGAAAATAATTCTAATTCAACAAGATGTTTTTTTATTCTTTCATTTTCATATTGCTTGTCTTGTTGATTTTTTTCTATGATTCTTCTTTCTTTCTGTGTTTTAGCAAGTTCTCTCGCTGTTTCTATATTAATTATCTTAGGAGAACCATATTTTTTTATTATTGCATTAATAACTTTTCTTGCTTGAGTAAGTGATCTTATAACCCTTTGATTAGTTATATTTTTTGAAACATAAACAGGTACAAGTAAATCCTCTTTTATAGTGTCTTTATATAAATTTGAATGATTATATCCTATTTTATCCATTGCTTTATCATATGTTATACCTTCAAGCATAATCGGAATTAATTTTCTTATTATATCTGTAGATAACATTAAATGATCTTTGAAATTGGGCAAATTTTCAACAAAATTGCTATCATCAAATCTAGAATCAATAATTAATGAATTATGTATATGTTCTTGAATTTCATTATTAACTTTATAATCTGTACAATAAAGTGCGAGTTCATCTAAAAATTCTATATTATCCTTTACATCATTCCAAGTACCAGAATTATAAGATAATGTTATTGCCTTTTTTAATAAATTGTATCCTTTAAATTCTATTAATGTTTTTGAAAATAATTTTTCATTATAAATATCATCATATATTTTTTTATTTTCTTCATCTAGGGAATATATATCAATTTTTTCTTCTTTAGAAATATTTAGTTTTTTCTTTAATTCATCTATTACTTTGATATACTCACTCTTTGACAAATTTAAATCTTTAACTTTTATATTTTTAATACCTAATATTTTTATTAGCGATTTATAAGTTACTTTATTCTTATTTTTTGCTTCATCTATTAGTTCATTTATTTGTTCTTTTGTTAATTGCTTGTAACTGTCATCATCTATTTTATATCTTAAATTAACTAGTTTAGATATTGATACAAACAATTCAGATGAAAATGCATATTTTGGCGCTCTAGCTTTTTTATCAAATGAACATACACCCGTCATTTTTTTTATTAAATCTCCACCATATGGTGATCTTACTTTTACTTTATTTCCATTTGCATCTTTTGCATAATAATAACCTGGACCTTCTGAATAATGTCTTCTAGAGTTATATATTTCTAAATATTCATTTTTAAAGTTATCATCAATTAATCCAAAACCAATTTGACTATCTAGAACTTTATTAATTTCCTCTAAATACATTTCATTTGTAACAGATAATTTATAATCATCTGGTCCATTCTTTATTTTATTTTTAAATTTTTCATTCTTAATATACATTTCTGAAATAGTACGATATTTCTTTTCTTCCATTAAATTTGTATTTTCTTTAATTGCTTCTTTGACTTTTCCATTATCATTATCACTTGATTCTTCCCTATTTGATTTATATCCTCTTTTTTTAGCATAATGAACTAAAATAATAGATAATTCATCATTAGTTAATTTTCTATCTAATGCTTCAACTTTTAACTTATATGGATTTGTATCCTTACTCTTATAATAGTTGTTTACCATATCATTAAATATTATTGTTAATTCTTCATTTTTAACAGAAACAATATTACTTGTAATATTACCTTTCAAATATCCTTTTTCATATAGTAAATTTCTTACTCTATCTAATCTGAATTCTCTTCTTCTTATTACTCTTCTTGTTCCTCTTTTTTCTCTTCTTTCTTTTGCCTTACTGTCACCAGTTTTTTCTACTTCACCTGGACTAAATATTCTACTTCCAACATCAATTATTTTATAAGGATTATTATTTTCATCTAGAGCAAGTAACCCCCATCCAACTGATGATATCCCAATATCAAGACCTAAAACATAATTATACTTCATGTACTCCTCCTGTATTATGTTAACTTATAATTAATTTATTTAATTTAAGAAAAAGCAATACTAACCCTTTGGATTAATACTGCTCATCCATTTAAATTTTAACATAAATTACACAAATTTAAAATGATTATATAAAAATTTTTAGTTTAAAACTTAATTATTTAACAGAAAAAAGTGTATTATAATTCTCTAGGGCAATTATCTTTATATTTTACATCATTAAATCCATACACTTTTTTACAATTATTACAAATAAGTGCTATCTCATCGTTTCCAATAATATTAAACCCATCACCTTTTTGAATTATTATATTGCTTGAACTACATACAGGACATAATACTTTTTCTTTAAATACTTCATTACTACTAAATGCATCTCTAACTATTTCATATCCATCTCTATTAAATTTTGGAACAAATTCTCCATTATTAAATTTTTTTATTCTTCCAAACATAAACTCTAATTTATCGACCTGTTTTTCAATATGATAATGTCCACAATACCATTTATCATAATCTATTTTTTCCTCTACTACATCTAAAAATTTTTCCATTGTTTTATCTATTTTAGATTGATCTAGTTTTAATTTAAATGCTTCAACTGGTTCATACTTAAGTGGACATGTATGTGATAATATTATATCTACATACTTACCTGAATACTTATCTAAAATATTATTCATTTCATCAATTGATAATTGCTCATTTTTAAACCAAGGATAATTATTAATTATTCTATAATTCTTATCTATAGAATATGCTCCACCAATTACTAATATATTTTTATCATTAATATTATAAAGCTCTCCATTTTTAGCAAATATTAAATTAGGATAATCTTCTTCAATAAATACTTTACCATTAAACATATTTACTTCTTTATAAGTATCTATATTCTCTGGTCTTTCTTCATGATTTCCTTGAATACAAAATAATTTTATTTTTAATGAATTTAATCTTGATTTCAATTTTCTATCATCTTCATTTAAATAATAATTTATTCCAACATCACCAAGTATTATTAATATATCATCTTCTGTAAAATTTAAATTATATAATCTTGCAAAATCTCTATGTGTATCTCCTGTTATATAAATCATTAATTTCACCTACTCTTTCCCTAACATCATTTTATCATTATCATACAATTTACTAAAATCTATACATAAATTAATTACCAATTCTAAAAACTTTTTTATCGAGGTTAAAATTGAACTATCTAATAAATAATCACCATATTTATCTATTTTATTTGCATTAAAAGAATAATCAATGTGAGCATATATTTTATCTCTTGCAGTTTTTATATATTTTTTTAATAAATAATCATACTTTTTTATCTCATTTCTGTACTTATTTATTAAATTTTTAAAGTTAACCATTTTACATTGTTCACATTGATTAAATAACTTTTCTAAGCAAATAGTATCTAAATTGGTATCAGTTAATTTTGCCACTCCTATTATAATTTCATATTTAAGGGATGTTATTGTAGCAATTAATAATTTTGGATATTTTTTAAACATTTCTGTATTATCTATTTCACTCCATCCTTCTTCTGATATTATAAATAAATATTGCTCTACACAATTTAAAATTTCACGAGCATCCATTATTATAGAAAATAAAGACGACTGAATATTAGTAGCCTTTCTTCCTCTTACTTCTAGCATTGATTATCATCTCCTTCAACTTCAACATTATTATACCATTATATTCAATAAAATAAGAAGCATGTTAAATATATATACTATGTCTAAAATACAATATGATATACATACTATCCTCATACATTTACATAAACAAAAAAACTCCAAGATATTTTCTTGAAGCTTTTTTTAACCAATCAACCTTATAAAGAAATCATTACAAATATATAAATTAATAACATAAAAACTTGTCATTATTACTAAGAATATTAATCCATCATTATTAACTTTATTAATTATTTTCTTAATAATTATTCCAAATAATATAAGTTCCATAAACAAGAATAATATTACTTGAAGCCTTAAATTAGTAAATCCAAATTTACCAATATAAAGGAACATTCTATAATATGAATTAAATATTAACAATACTGAGAATGCTATTAAAATTAAAACTAAATTTCTGATAATTTTATTTTCTTTTATTACATTTGTTTTATATATTAAATATAGTATTATTGAAAAATTAATTATAGTTACAAATAATAACTGAAAGAATCCTTCTCTTGCATAACTAGAATAAATATATCCCTTTGGTATTTGTAAGAAATTACCACATAATTTTGATATTTCTGATATTAAAAATAATACAAACACAAGATTAATAACTGATAACATAGAAATTATTATTGTGTGATCTATTTTTCTTGTTTTATTTTCTTTCATAACTATATATCTATTTCTTATTAAATTAACACCTATAGAAAATATAATTATAAAAAATATTACAAATTGCATTATTTTTGAAAAATCAAAGTTAATTGAAATAAATGTCTTAGAAACAAACTTATTAAAATAGTCATCCGCACTCATTAAAAGTAAAAGAATGACTGTAGAAAATACAATACCTACTATAATTCCAAATACTGCATTTAATATCTTATTTGTTTTTTCTCTGCTTGTCTTAATTTTTAAGAATTTTAAATTTCTAAATAAATATCTAGGAAATATTTTAAACATAAGTGGAATATTAACTAAAGCTATTTTATAATTTTTATTAATTAATGAAAATAAATATATTGAAATTAATATTGGAAGTACAATAATATTTAATATTTCATTATTTTCATCTAATGTTCCTTTTAATAATATCAAAATTAAATTACTAAATATTATAAGTATAATTGGTATAAGCAAATAAAATGCTTTTTTATTTATATTATCATTTTTCATAACTAATATAGTACTTGATACTAATATCATAAAAAATGGAAACATAATAGTTTTAAAATACCAATCAATTTTTAGATTACTTATTATTACTATTAATAATGCCGATACAATTGGTACAATTACATTTTCTCTTTTAATCTTTAATTCCATCTGCATCACTCCTATATTCTAATAAATCACTAGGTTGACAATTAAGTACTTTGCATATTACTTCAAGTGTTGAAAATCTAATTGCTTTTGCTTTATTTGTTTTTAATATTGAAAGATTTGTTGTCGTTATTCCTGTCTTTTCACTTAGTTCATTTAATGACATTTTTCTTTTTGCCATCATAACATCTAAATTAACTACTATCATACTATTCACCTACACCGTAAAATCTACTTCGTTCTTATATTTAATTGCAGATTTTATTACTTCTGCTAAAACATAAAAACTAAGTGATGCGATAAAACATATAATTGCTACGACAAATGACAACAAATTAGGAATAAATATTGACTTAATAATAACAATTAAGAATAATAACATAAACATTACTGCTATTACCTTTAATATATTTTCTAATTCTTTCTTAAATGGACTACCTTCGTAAACAATATTAAATAATTTGATCATTTTATATATAATATAAAGACCAATTACATAACAAGAATAAAAGGTAATTCTATATATTAATGTCTGATTCATAAATGTTTTAACATTTGTATATTTAAACATATCATATAATTCTGGTACAAATATTAAAGATATACAACCAACTATTAATATAATTATTAGTATTATTTCAACTATTTTCGCTATAAAACTTTTTTTCAAAACTCCTCACCTCAATTACATAATAAGCTTAATTTTATTATTTGTCAATATATTTTTATCGTTTATCATAAAATATTATATAAAATGCAATAATTAAAAAGCATATATTTTAAAATTTATTTATGGTATAATAAGCTAAAAAGGAGGAATATATTAAATAAAAATTTAGTATAGAAATATTATGAAAAAAGTATTTACAAGATTATTAATTATTTTTGCATTATTCACAATATGTGGTTGTTCTATGAATTCTAAAAATAAAATAACTTATAAGGAAGACTATGGTTATGAAAAAAGAGATAATATAACATATAAATTTATTGGTGAATCAGAACATTTTGCATTTGAAACAGGTAAAGTATATTATGGAGACAATGACGAAAGATATATCTATCTTGATAATTTCAAAGTATTAAAGAAAGTAAAGAATGAAAAAGATTTAGATGAATACAAAATTGATTTAAGGTTTAATGACAACTCAATGTTTAGTGATGAAATGGCTAAAGTAAAAGGAAGAAGTTTTGATCAAATTTTAAAAGACTTTTCTCTTGAAGAATCAGGAATAAAAAGTGATAAAGAAGAAGATGCATTTACTAAAACTGATAAATCAGATTTTAAATCAGCAATAAAATTAGAAATTAAATATTGTTATAAAAATAAGAAATGTGAAACAGAAATATTAAAGATAAAATATGTTAATGGAAATTAATTAGATAATATGAATATTACTAAAATTTTAAATTTTTAAGTACCTTATTATAAATTTTAAAAACAGTTAAAATTAAATCTAACTGTTTTTTTAAAACTATTTATTACTTTTTATCATTATCTTCATTTACAAGTCTATATGCTTTTACATCATTTTGTAGTTCATATAATATATTAATTGGTCTTATTTTAATAGGATTCCCATCAAGTAAACGATATACACCTTTCATAGAACCAAAAGGTTTTATCATACATATATACCTACTGATTTTATTTTTTGAATCATAATCTTCCATAAAAAGGTATCTGGGATCTCCCTCATAATCTAAAAATTCTGAGTGATTGATTAAATATGGTAAAGTAATTTCAGTATATAAGTTTAAATTTTTTTCTTTATCCCGAATATATAAGGCAACTTTACTAAACTCCTTAGGAGCATCATTTGGTATATCCTCACCTATAATTAAATGTAATTTGTTATCATCTTCTTCATTTTTCATAAAAAACCTCCTGAATATAAAATTAATACACTTACGATTATTTTATTATCATTAAAACTTAATTAAAAAAATATAGTTAAATCTAAATACACATTCATTATATCATATATATTTTAAAATATAAATTAACGAAAAAAACTTATGATATACATAACAATTGATATTTTTATTAAATAATATAGTACAAAAAAAGTATTGAAATTATATCAATACTCTAATATAGTTAACATTTTTTATTAGTTTTTAAAACCTAATCCATTAAAGAATTTAAGGTTCCCATCTTTACCAAAAGATGCAGTTACATTGCTGCTTCCATCTTCTGCTACCCAAACATATTTATTCCAAGAACTAACTTCAATAAGAGTTCCATCAACACCACCAACAGCTTTTTTAAATTCATCATAACTAATTCCATCATTAATTCTTGCTTTTATGTCTGATAAGTTATCAAGTGTTACTTTTTTATTTTTTAATTCTTTTTTATCATATTCAATTTTTATAGATACTATTTTATCATTTGAAATTGAAACAGTAATTTTTTTATCATTACCAAAGTCATATTCATACTTATCAAGTGAAGTACTTTCAAGTTTAGTAGCTTCAAATCCTACTATACCATTTAATTCTTCTAATGTATTATCTAAAGACATCTTTGTCAAACATTCATAATATGAACATTTTGATTTTACAGTTTGTTCTGTATCACTTTCTACATTATCATTTTTTACACTTGTGTTTTCTTTTGTATTTGCACACCCTACAGTACAAATTAATACAAATAAACATGTTAACCCTATTAAAATTTTATTTTTCATTTTTTCTCCTCCTAATTTAATTATAACCTATAATACATTAATTGTATACATATTATTTCTTTATATTTTTGTTAAAGCCAACATATTAATATTAAAAAAAATCTAGAGTTAATACTCCAAAAATAATATATATAAATCGCCATATAGCGAATATTTACATGGCAGGGGATGAGAGAATCGAACTCCCAACAAAAGTTTTGGAGACTCCTATTATACCATTTAACTAATCCCCTAAATCGGACAAATTAATAATATCATATTTTTTTTATTTTATCAACTAATTTTGATACTCTTTTGCATATAATATATGGGAGGGTTTATTATGGCTATTGTTGCATATAATACAAAAGAACTTGATTTACTTGCTAGACTTATGAGAGCAGAAGCAACTGGCGAAGGTAATCTTGGAATGCTTATGGTTGGTAATGTTGGAATAAATAGAGTTATAGGAAATTGCTTAGATTTTAAAAATATTACTAGTATTTATCAAATGGTATATCAAGATCCAGGCGGATTTTCTGGAACAGATAGTCCACTTTTTTATAGTTCATCAAGTACTGCAGAAAAAAATCTTGCTAAAAGAGTAATAAATGGTGAATACTTTCATCCTGCGACTAATGCACTCTGGTTTTATGCACCAGGATCTGGTAATTCATGTAGACCAACATGGTTTAATCAAGCAAATAGTGGAAGATATAAAAATCATTGTTTTTATGTTCCACAAAAAGGAGTTTGTAAAGACTTATACTAAAAATACCAATGCTTTTACACATTGGTATTCTTTTTTATTTGAAGTTCATCGCCAACTCTAAGTACATCAGATTTTAAGTTATTTAACTGTTTTATATCATTTATTGTTGTGTTATAATCCCTAGCAAGTTTCCATAAACTATCCCCTCTTTTAACAGTATAAACTATAATACCATTACCTGTTTCAGTTCCAGTTGGGATAGTAAGAACACTTCCTACAGTCAATATATCACTTGTTAAATTATTTTTGTTTTTAATATCATCTATACTAACATTAAATATTCTAGATATTGACCATAATGTATCTCCATTTTTAACTACATAAGTATTTTCTTCATTAATTATATCATCTTCTGAAGGTGTTACTATAGTTGTAGAAGATGGTATATTTATAATTTGACCTATACTTAATAAATCACTAGTTAAATTATTAACTTTCATTAAATCATTAACATTAACTCCATATTGTCTTGCGATTGAATATAAACTATCTCCTCTTTTAACTACATATGATATATTTGTATCTTCTGCTTTATAATATTCTGGTACTCTTAAAGTTTGACCTACATATAAGACATTACTTTTTAAATTATTTAATCTCTTTATTTCATTTACATTAGTATTAAATTTTTTAGCAATATTCCATAAAGTATCTCCTCTTTGCACAGTATAAGTAGTAGATGAAATACTTTCACCATATGGAATATTTTTATATTCAGCTACTGCTTTTACAACTGCTTCTGCGTATTTTTCCCAATTATTTTTTATTCTTTCTGCATCACCCTTATTATCAAGGAATCCATATTCAATAATTATTGGTTCTGTTACACCTGTATTCCTGTGGATAAAATAATAATCCTTACTATTATCACTTGGTAATCTTCTTTGATATGCTTTTCTTATTGATTGACCTTCTTTACTTAAATTTTCAAGTATTAATTTTGATAGTGTATCATTATTTCTAAGAGCATATATAACTTCTGCTCCTGATGCACCGCCTGCATTTAAATGATTTGATATAACAAGTACATCAGGTGAATTACCATATGCATTTAATATTCTGTTAACTCTTTCTGTTGGAGTTACTGTTTCATCTGTACTCCTAACAAGTGTAGAATTTGCGCCTAATTCATTAAATCTTCTATTTAAATACTCAGCAAATTTTAAAGTGTATTCCTTTTCAACAAGTCCATTTCCACTAGTTCCAGGATCACTTCCGCCGTGTCCTGCATCTACAACAATCTTCACATTATTATTCATAAAATCTCTCCTCAAATTATTTTATGATAAATACCCAAATATGTTATTGTTTATTTTATTTTAAATGAAAAAAGCAGATTTATTTAAAAGATAAGAAGATGGTTACTAATGAATAAAGAAAATAATCCAAGATATAGAATTATTGCAAGAAACTTGAAAACAAATGATACAATATCATTAAATTTATAAAAACTTATCAATAAAAAAAAGACTAGTTATTTTTCAAACTAATCTCCTCATCAAATTACTATTTTATACTTTTTCAATTTACAGATAAACATGCATGATCAATCGTACCAGTGATAAGACTACTTACTTTAGCAACAATTAGTTCAGGATTTTCATGCATTCCATTATCTATCCAATTTAAAACTATAGAAACAAAAGAATATTTATAAAAATCTGTTATAAATTTTTTATCTTCTTCTCGCAAGTTTTTACCTTTAGATTTTTCAACTATTTCATTATATATTATAGGATACACTAATCTATACAAATTACTTCTTAATACTTCTACGGAAACAGAATTGTAAATATTATTTATAAAAATTTTTTCTTGTTCCATTATTTTAAAAATAAGTAAAAATTTATCTTCCCATTTTTCACATTCATCTTTTTTCTCTAATAAATTATCAACTTCATCTATACAAATCCACTCAATTAAATCTCTTATATCTTGAAAATGATAATAAAATGTTTGTCTATTTATATCACATTTATTTGCAATATCATTAACTGTTATTTTATTGAAAGGTTTTTCTTTTAATAAATCTTTAAAAGTATATGCTATTGCTTTCTTTGTAGTTAAACTGCTCATTATTTATCACCTATAATATATTATACATTAAAAAAATATGAAATAAACATTTCATATTTAATTTTTATTTAAATAAACCACTTTCTTTAAATAATATTTCAAGATCAGTTCCTTTAATTTTCTTTTCAACTATTTTTATAGCTTGTTTTTCAGCAAATGTTAATGGAAGTTCATCAACTGACTTTTTATCTACAGCATAATAACATGCTTTTAATAGTTCTCTAACATCATATTTACTACCCCAAACTTCAGGCACAGCTCTATCAACTTTTAAAAGTGTATAAACAGCTTCCATACCTGTACGAATAGAATATTCTGTAGTAAATATTGTATCTCTTGGTGTTTCTGCAAATT
>UMEZ01060238.1_pt1 | contig 49594 bp, 41 predicted proteins | sample 1964841 | NCBI WGS metagenome assembly UMEZ01 (sample SAMEA4836029, study PRJEB28245) | human gut metagenome | biome: gut microbiome; material: fecal sample | place: Denmark | collected 2008 | reverse complement strand
AAAATATAAATTTATTGATAAATAAAATTAATTATAATATAATTTGATTTAGAAGGAGTGTAAATATGGAAGAAAAAGATGTAAATAATAATGAAGAAGAAAACATTAATTCAGATAATAATTCTAAAGAAGAAGTAATAAAAAATGATAATACTTCAAATGAAGAAAACACTGAAGTTAATGAAACAACTAGTGAAAAAACAGAAAAAGAAAATGAGTCTAATGAGACTTTAAAGTCTTCAGATGAAGTAAAGGAAAAAAATGAAGATAAAAAGGAAGAAGGAGTTACAGAAGAAAAAACAAATATAAGTGAAAAATTCTCTTTTATAACAAAGAATAGTTCATTAAAAAAAATATTAATAATTGTTTTAGCAGTTATTGTTCTATTAATAGGTGTAAGAGCAGTATTTAATAAATTTGCTAAAAATGATAATATTTCAGGAGTAAAGAAAGTTTTAAGTGCAAAATATACAAGTGTATCATGCATAAACTCATCTTGTGATGGATTTATTGTTATTGATGGAGATAAATTAAGTAAATATAAAGTTTATTTATATAATTCAGATGGTAAAAAAATAGCAAATTATAAAGTTAATTATAATAAAGATGATAAAACAACTGAGGTTCCAGTTTCTATTGGAAGTGATTATTATATATCAACAACAGTTAATGCTACTAACCTAAAAGTTTCAAAATATTCTATTAAAAATAAAAGAGGAAAAGCAGTATTTGAAACAAGTAATCCGCTTTCAATAATTAATGATAATTTAATTGCTATGAAAGAAAAAAATAATTATAGTATATTAAACAAAAAAGGAAAAACAATTTACAATAACATAGCGGATATTGATGAATATCTAAACGGTAAATATATTGCTGTAAAAATAAATGATACATATTCTATTCTTGATTCAAAGGGAGAAAAAGTATTAACAAACTATAGTATTAGTAAAGTTGTAACTGATGAAAATGATAAGGAATTATATGCAATAGTAAAAAATACAGTAGATGATGTATATAATTATTATAGTTTTTCAAAAGGTGAAATAATTGGTGATAGTTTTATTAGTTATAGAACTGGTGAAAGTGATTATGAATTTATAATAACTAAAAAAGAAAATGATAATAATGTTAAGTATACACTTACAAAAGATGGAAAACAAACAAAGGCAAAAGATACAAATCAAATTGCGAAAAAAATAAAAGAACAAATTGATACTAATAAATATACATTATATTCAGATAGTGTTTATGATGAAAATCAAAAGAATGTATTAGTTACTAATACAGAAGAAAAATCAGTTGGTGTATTAAATATAAAAAGTAAAGAATATAAAGCAATATATGCTTATAAACAAAATAAATCATACTATTATTCAACAGTATCAGATATAGATAGTAATGATAAAGATAATGCAATTTTAAAAATATCTTGTTCAGAATCATATTGTGATACAAAACAAACTGTTATATATGATATGAAAAATAATAAGTCATTATATAAATCAGAAGGTATTAATGTTTCTGATTATAAAGAATACGATGGCGGATACAAAGTAATTGATTTTAGTTCTGATAAAAGTAACAAATATGGAAGCAAAAATGTAGTATTTGATAAAAATAATAAAGAGTTAGAAGTATCAGAAAATGATATAACAATAATAGATAAAAAACTTATTGTTGGAAAAGAATCAAGTTATTCAATGTCATTATATTCTGTAAAAAATAACAAAATGATTAGTGATAAAAAAGTTAAAAGAGTAGAAATTAATGACAAAGTAGTTTATAAATATACTGATTCAAGTGATAATACAATAATATTAGATTCTAATGGTAAAGAAGTTATAAAAGTATCTGATAGTGATTACATAACATTAAATAAAGATCATTACGTTTATGTAAAAGATAATGTATTATATACATATAACATAACAAAAGAAAAAACATATAAATATAAATTAAAAGATAATGAAAAATTAAATGATGCATCAGGAAGTGTTATTAGTCCATATAGAAATGCAATATTTGTAAATAATAGTTCTGATAAATATATAAAGATAATTAATTTTAAAGGTAATCAAATAAAGAAAATTAAGAATCTTGAAATATCATCAGTTGAATTAAATAAAGATAATGATAAAGCATTTATAATTGTTAAGAAAAATACAAATGAAGGAAGTTTATACGGACTTTATGTTGCTGAATAGGAACCAAAAAAAGGTTCCTTTTTTTGACAAATTACAAATAATCTGGTAATATACTTCCTGCACTAAAGGGAGTTGATAATGATGGAATCATTTATTGATACAAATACAATTACAGATGATGAAGAATTATTAAAAGCATTAAAACATAATAATAAAGTTTCATCTTCTATGAAACAAGAAATAAAAGAAATGGAAAAGTTAGATGAAGCAAATAAAAAGATGAGTTTTAAAATAGAAAAACAAAATTTTGAAGAAGATGATGAATATGAAGAAGAACAAGATTCAGATTCAGATTATTTATATTATTATGAGCCAATTAAAGATGTTAGTGAAGATATAAGTATAACTGAATTAGAAAAGATTATAAAAGAAAACTTACCAAGTAAAAACAATCCAAATTATTTTAAAATAATATCACGTATGATGGCTGAAATTCTTAAAGAAATAATGGAATATGAAGAGATTAAATCAGATTCCATTGGAGAAAAAGAAATAATAGAAGAAACTCAAAAATTAATAGATTTAAATAAAAGAAAAATTAATTTTATAAGAAGTACAAAAGAAAAAGAAACAAATGAAGAAGAAGTAAAAGAAAATAATTTATACTTTTTAAAAACAACAAGTGGGAATATTTATTGTTTAAATGATTTAGATAAGATAAAAAAATGAGTATTATGAATCATTTGAAGAATTATTTAAATCTATTAAAGACGGAACATTTAAAAGAGCAAAAAGATTAAATTCAAATAATCTTAAAACATCATCATTATCAGAAGTAAGAGGATTTAAAACTAGAGTATTATTTGATAAGTTAGATGAAAATAATTATATTATTATAATGTGTGTTGTAAAAAAATGTAATTATGACAATGGTTATAAAAAATCTCTTGAAACTAGAGGTTTAACATATAGAGCAATGAAACCAAAGATATTAAGTCAAAAAAATTCAGAGGAAAGTAAAACTGAAAATAAAGATATTGAGAAAAAACTTTTCTTAAAACTTGAAAATAGAAGGGGATAATAATGTTGAAGAAAGAATTAATTTTTAAAATAAAAAGAAAAATTATGGAATATGAATCAAAAATGAATTCTTATAAAAAATCAGAACTTGAATATCTAAATAGAGTACCATCAATATATGATTATACAATTAGTTTTAATGATTTTAAAAATTTTGATTTAATATATACAGGAATTATTTTAGGTAATAATTATGATGATTTTGAATCAATTAAGTATTTACCAGAAGATTTAATAGAGGCTTTTAATGATGATAATTTTGAGTTTATAAAAAGAATTTATAGTGCTGAAGAAGGAGATTTTAACGATTTTATAGCATATGAAGTAAATAAATATAAGATGGATGATGATTTGATAGAATCTACAAGATATTTTGAAAAATTTCGTAAAATACTTAAGTTGATAAATGAAAAAGATTTTGAGACAATATCAGATTTTTTTAGGTGTATATATTTTGAAAAAGACTCAAAAGCAAAGTATTTGGAAGATGATTATCCAGATATAGATGTAATTTCAAAAGAGGAAAGAAATTTTATATTAGAAACAGATAATGTTGAAGAATTTTTTGACAGAATTGAGGCAACTAAGAAAGAAATAAAACTAGAAAATAAAAGATTGAATAAATTATATAGTGATAAAATAACAAAATTAAATAGACTTATAAATAATCTAGAAAAAAATACAAATGGGGAAGAAATAACAAATATTGATGAATTATTAGATTATGCTGGTGAAGAATTTAGACATGATATTTTAATTTATATAAAAGAAAATAATAAAACATGTAATGAGAAATTAGAAAGAAAATATTTAAATCTAAAGAAAAATTCAATATCTAAATTTATAAATATTTTTGGAAAGAATAATATTGATTTTATGTTATTTAATGATGCAGAAAAGAAAATTATTATGTCACGTGGTTATGATTTTGTAGAGAGAATAATTAATTTTTTAAATAAAATTGGTTATGAGTTTAAAAATGAAATTTTATTAATTATCGCTGGAACAAACAATGATATATTATCTGGCATAGAAGAATTTATAAAAAAAGATTATATTAATAGTGAGTTTGTAAGAAATAATATTAATGTATTATTGCCATCAAATGATTTAGATGAAGTATCTTATAATCTATTAACTAGAAATATGAATTTACTATTAGATAAAGGTATAAATATTAAAGGTCTTGATTCTGACGGAATGGATTTTTATGTATCAAGTACAGAATTAATAGAAGACAATTTATCTGTTATAGAAGAATCAAAGGTAAATATTAAAACAAGAAATTTAAAAAATTATAACTTCTTAGGTGAAGAAGATTTAAAGGGTAAAATTAATAATCTAAAAGAACTTGGAATAAGTATAAATAGTAATATTGAAGTACTAAATAGTGATATAAATATTATTAAAAGAATAAAATTATGTAATAGTTTAGGTATATCTATTTATGATGAAAATAACAAAATAAAAAAAGATATATTAAATAAAGATTTATTCTTTGTTCCAGATTCAAAAATTGATGAATATGTAAATGAAAGGACTTTAGTTTTAAATTAAAGTCTTTTTTAGTTAAACGAATTAAACTTTTCCTTGCTTTTATTTGTATTATAAAGTAAAATAGAGTTGTTGTAAAAAGATAAGTGTGGTGAAAAATATGTTACAAGTAAATAATTTAAGTTTAAAATTTAATACAAGAGTATTATTTGAAAATGTTAATTTAAAATTTGAAAAAGGAAACTGTTATGGTGTAATAGGCGCAAATGGTGCGGGTAAATCTACATTCTTAAAAGTACTTAGTGGAGAAATAGAGTCAACAACAGGTTCTATTGTTATGTCTAAAGGTGAAAGAATGTCAGTATTAAAACAAGATCATAATGCTTATGATGAATATAAAGTACTTGATACAGTAATAATGGGTAATACAAAACTTTATAGTATAATGAAAGAAAAAGATGCATTATATTCAAAAGAAGATTTTACAGAATCTGATGGTATAAAAGCAGGTGAGTTAGAAGCAGAATTTGCGGATCTTAATGGATGGAATGCTGAAAGTGATGCCGCTATACTTTTAAGTGGACTTGGAATAGATGTTAGTTATCATGAAAAACTAATGAAAGATTTAAGTGGTGCAGAAAAAGTAAAAGTGTTACTAGCATCTGCTCTTTTTGGTGATCCTGATATCCTAATACTTGATGAACCAACAAACTATCTTGATATAGAAGCAAAAGTATGGCTTGAAGAATTTTTACTTAACTTTGATAATACAGTAATAGTAGTATCACATGATAGACACTTCTTAAATAAAGTATGTACACATATGCTTGATATAGATTATGGTAAGATTACATTATTTATTGGTAACTATGACTTTTGGTATGAATCAAGTCAGTTAATATTAAAACAAATGAAAGATTCAAATAAAAAGAAAGAAGAAAAAATAAAGGAATTAAAAGACTTTATCGCAAGATTCTCTGCAAATGCATCAAAAAGTAAACAAGCAACAAGTAGAAAAAAATCATTAGAAAAGATTGAACTTGAAGAAATGAAAGCATCTTCTAGAAGATATCCATATATAAATTTTGAAGTAGAAAGACCTCTTGGAAAAGATGTACTTGAACTAAAAGGAATAAGCAAAACTATTGATGGAGAAGTAGTACTTAAAAATATGAACTTAACTATTAATACAAATGATAAAGTAGGTTTTGTTGGAACTAATGAACTTGCAATAACAACACTTTTTAAAATAATAACTGGTGAATTAGAACCAGATTCTGGTGAAGTAAAATGGGGAACAACAGTAAAATATGATTATTTTCCTAAAAATCATGATAAGTTTTTCGATAATAATTATGATTTAATTGACTGGTTAAGACAATATTCAAAAGAACAAGAAGAACCATTTATTAGAGGATTTTTAGGTAGAATGTTATTTTCTGGTGATGAAGCACTAAAGAAAGTAAAAGTATTATCAGGTGGAGAAAAAGTAAGATGTATGATGAGCAAACTTATGCTTAGTGGAGCAAATGTTCTTGTTATGGATGATCCAACTAACCATTTAGATATTGAGTCAATAACATCACTTAATAAAGGTATGGAAAACTTTAAGGGAGCACTTTTATTCTCATCACATGACCATGAACTTTTATCGACAGTTGCAAATAGAATTATAGAATTTAAAGAAGACGGAAAATATGTTGATAAAATGATGAATTATGATGAATATTTAGAATCTGTTAAGTAGGTGAATTATGGAAAGAGAAAACTTATTTAATCTTTACGTAGAAGCATATTTTGGAGTAAGAGAAATGGATGAATATGATTTAAAAGAATATGTTCTTAAAGATATTGAGAACTATATAAAAGATTTTGTATATACAAATGATATAGATATAAATTATGCCAAGGAAAATGCTGAAAGAATAAAAGATGAAGTAAATATAAAAACTAAATTACAATCTAGTTTAATACTCTTAAATAAAATGAATGCACCAGAAGAACTTATATTACTTGTTAGAAAAAAGATAAAAGGATTAAATGATTAAAAAGGAAAATTAAATTTTTCTTTTTTTGTATATTGACTAAAAGATTTCTATAATATATCATATAAAGTCAAGAGGTGGAAATATATGAAAATAGAAATGATGGAGTTTTTATCGGATAAAATAACAGATATAAATTTATTAAAAAAGTTAATATTAACTTTAGATAAAATGTCTTCAAACAATTTAAAGAGATTTCTTGATGAATTAAAAAGGTCTGATTATAACGAATATATATGCAAAATGATGATTGATTTAAATGAAGGAAAAGAAATAACAAAAGAACAAAAGAATATAATAGAAAAATTAAAAAATTATGACTATAATGAAAATGTATACAATATAGCTATAAATAATGATGTACTAAAGTCGAAAACGATAGAAGAAAAAATAAAATTAATAGAAGAATTAAAAAAATGCAATTATAGTTATACTGCATATGACATAGCAGTTGATGAAGATGTATTAGAAACAAGAACAACAGAAGAACAAATAAGGTTAATGGAAGAATTAGAAAAATGTGATTATAATTCTGCTACATACCGCATCGCAATGTATAGTGATGTATTAGAAACAAGAACAACAGATGAACAAATAAAACTAATGGAAGAATTAAAGAATCGTGATTATAATGAAGATGCGTGTGATATAGCTACAGATGAAAATGTATTAAGCACAAGAACAGTAGAAGAACAAATAAAACTAATGGAAGAACTAGAGAATTGTGATCCTTTTGAAGATGTACTTGATATAGCTTTAGATAATAATATATTAAGAAAAAGAACAAATGAAGAACAAATAAGATTAATGGAAGAGTATAAAAAATGTGATTATGATAAAAAAGCATATATAATAGTTAGAGATACATATGTATTGAACGAAAGAACAACAGATGAACAAATAAGATTGATTGAAGCAATAAAAAAATATGATTATAATTTGTGCGCATTTAAAATAGCTACAGATGAAAATGTATTAAGTACAAGAACATTAGAAGAACAAATAAAATTAATGGAAGAACTAAAGAATTGTGATTATAATAAAAATGTACTTGATACAGCTATAGACAGAGATGTGTTGAGAAAAAAATCATTAGAAAAACAAATAAAGTTAATGAAAAAGATTTATCTAGAAGAATTAGAAAAGCAAAAGACAACAATACATAGTAAAAATATGAGAAAAATTTCAAATGTAACAGAATTTAAAATGTATTTAAATGAATTAAAGCAAGAATTAGGAAAAGATACGGATGTAAAGTCAGATACTGTTGTACTTAAATTTACTCCAGATAAAAAGAAGAAAAGAAAAGAAAATTAAATTTTTCTTTCTTTTTTTCTTTATAGAAACTAAAAAAATTGATATAATGAATATGGAAGTAAGGGTGGTAATAATGGATAGTAAATTAGAATTATTTTTAAGTAAAATAAATTTACCAAAAGAAGATTATAATTATTTTAATGAAGGTAAAATTTTAAAAATAAAATCAACAAAAGATAAATTAAACTGGGATTTTATAATTGAAACTAAAGAATTATTACCAATAAAAATCTTAGAATATTTAGATGAAAACATAAAAAAAGGTTTTCCTAATCTAAATACAGTAACATATGAAATAGTACCTAAAACAGTTAATAAGTCATTAATAAATAGTTATTTTAATTATATAATTAATAAACTATCTTTAGGTAAAGCAGTTTCAATGATTTTTTATGGAAAAGAAATAAAGGCTACTACTAATGGAATGGTTATAACAGCATCAAATAAAGCAGAAGAAAATATGATAAATAGTAGATTAAATGAAATAATTAATACATATCATAAAATTGGTTTTGGAAGTCTAAATTTAAAAATAGAATTATTAGATGGCGGAAATGAATTAAAAGAAGAAATAAAAAAAGAATTAGAAGAAGAAGTAAAAGAAGCAAGCAAAGAAGCTACTGAATTTTTAAACAAACCAAAAGAAAGACCAAGAGAAAGAATGCAAATGGTATCTACTAAAAAGGATCCAGAAAGTAGTGCGATTATAGGATTTGAAAATATGAGTGATCCAGTTTCTGTACAAACTATAACTGGTGAAATGAATGATGTAACAATTGAAGGATATATATTTGGTAAAGAATTATTTGAGTCAACAAAAAGTGTATTTAAGATTATAACTTTAAAAGTATCAGATTTATCAGATAGTATTCTAGTAAAAATATTCTTTAGAAATGAAGAAGATTTTAACAGAGTAAATGGTGAACTAAATGAAAATTCTTGGTATAAAATAAATGGTAGAGTATCATTTGATACATTCGCAAATGATTATGTATTAAGTGCTAGAAATATTGTTCCAATTGAAAGTAAATTTAAAGAAGAAAAAGATACATCTGAAGAAAAAAGAGTAGAACTACATGCTCATACTATTATGAGTCAAATGGATGGAGTAGTTTCAGTAGAAGACTTAATAAAACAAGCAAAAAAATGGGGACATAGAGGAATAGCTGTTACAGACCATGATGGAGTACAAGCATTCCCAAATGCATTTAACTTAGTAAGAGGAATGAATAAAGATTTAAAAGAAGGAGAAGAACCTTTTAAAGTAATATATGGGTGCGAACTTGTTATGGTTGATGACAATATTGATATTGTAATAAGACCAACAGATGAAGGAATATTAGATGCAACATATGTAGTATTCGACCTTGAAACAACAGGTTTTAATGCCGGTGGTGCAGACTCAATTATTGAAATAGGTGCGACTAAAATAAGAAATGGTGAAATACTAGATTCATTTGATGAACTTATTGATCCAAAAAGAAAATTACCACAAAAGATAATTGATGTAACACATATTACTGATGATATGCTTGTTGGTAAGATGAATGAAGAAGAAGGTGTAAAGAAATTTATTGAATGGATAGGCGGAGAAAATGTTCCTATGGTTGCCCACAATGCAAAATTCGACGTATCATTCATTGAAATGGCATATAAAAAATATGATTTAGGTGAATTTAAAAATCCAGTAATAGATACACTTGAACTTTCTCGTGCACTTGACAATACAGAAGCAAGACATAGTTTATCAGCAATTACAAAAAGATATGGAGTTGTATTTGATGAAGATGCACACCATAGAGCAAATTATGATGCTGAAGGAACAGCTTTAGTACTTCATAAAATGCTTAAAAAAATGTATGATCAAAACTTTAGAAAAATAAGTGAATTAAATAACTTAGTACCAAAGGATGAAATACATAAATATGGTAAAACACATGATATAAATATACTTACATTAACAAGAGAAGGATTAAAAAATCTATTTACAATCGTTTCTTATGCAAATACTAAATATTTATATAAAACACCTAGAATACTTAGAAGTGAAATAGAAAAATATAGAAAAGGTTTATTAATAGGTAGTGGATGCTATCAGAGTGAAGTATTTACTAGTGCTAGTACAAAAAGTGATGAAGAACTTGCTAATATAATTAAATTTTATGATTATGTTGAAGTACAACCAGTAGATGAATACTGTCATTTAGTACCATCTGTATTTGAAAATGAAGCACAACTTATTCAAAATATAGAAAAAATAGTTAGAGTTACAGAAGAAGCAGGTAAGATAATTGTTGCAACAGGAGATGTACACCACTTAAAGAAAGAAGATAAGATTTATAGAGAAATAATCATAAATCAAAATGTACCAGGTAGAGGAAGACATCCACTTATTAGAAATAGTAAAGGTGGACAAATACCATCACAACATTTTAGAACAACAAATGAAATGCTTGAAAACTTTGAATTCTTAGGTAAAGAAAAAGCAAAAGAATTAGTAATAACAAATCCAAATAAAATACTTGATATGACAGAAGTATTTGATGTAATAATTCAAACAGGAGGAGTACCTTTTTCACCAAGAGTAAAAGCAGATGATGGTAAAACTTATCTTGATTGTCCTAGAGTAGTTACAGACCTTGTATATGAAAAAGCAAATGATTGGTATGGTGATCCACTTCCATACAATATTGAATCAAGACTAGGTACAGAACTTTATGGCGATATAGTTTTAACAAGTGTAAAATATTATCTTGATAAAAGTTTAAGTGAAGAAGAAAAAGAAATTGAATCATTTAAACAATTACATGATGTTATAGTAAAAGGTTCGGATGCTGTTAAAGATTTAGTTAGAAAGTATTTAGTAGATACTAGTGAAGAAGAATTAACAGGTGATGAACTAGAAAAGAAACTAAAGAAAAGTCTAGGTGGAGTAATAGGTGCTGGATTTGATCCTATTTACTTGATTGCGCAAAGACTAGTTAAAAAATCAAATAATGATGGCTTCTTAGTTGGTTCAAGAGGATCTGTTGGATCTAGTTTCGTCGCAACAATGATGGGAATAACAGAAGTAAATCCACTTGCGGCTCACTATAGATGTCCAAAATGTAAACATAGTATATTTGAAGAAGATGGAAAAGCATTAGGTGCGACTTATTCAAGTGGTTTTGATTTACCTAATAAAAATTGTCCAAAATGTGGTACTTTGATGCTTAAAGATGGACAAGATATTCCATTTGCTACATTCCTTGGATTTAATGCAGATAAAGTTCCAGATATAGATCTTAACTTCTCAGATTTAAACCAAGCAGCAATCCACGAATATACAAAGGTATTATTTGGTGTTGATAATGTTTATAGAGCAGGAACAATAGGTACTGTCGCTGAAAAAACTGCATATGGTTATACAAAAGGATTCTTTGAAGATAAAGGTATAGAAAAAAGATCAATAGAAATAGAAAGACTTTCAAAAGGATGTACAGGTGTTAAAAGAACTACAGGACAACATCCAGGTGGAATAGTAGTTATACCAGATTACATGGATGTATTTGATTTTACACCATTCCAGTTTCCAGCAGATGATCCAAATTCTGCATGGAGAACAACACACTTTGATTATCATAAAATTGAAGATGATGTATTAAAACTAGACATATTAGGTCACTCAGATCCAACACAACTTCGTATGATACAAGATATGACAGGAACAGATGTTACAGAAGTTCCACTAGATGATAAAGAAACAATGGGAATATTCTTGTCACCTGCGCCACTTGGTGTAACTGCAGATCAAATAATGTGTAATACAGGTACTCTTGGTATACCAGAATTTGGTACAAAATTTACAGTACAAATGGTTGAAGATACTAAACCAAAAACATTTGCCGAATTAATTAAAATCTCTGGTTTATCACATGGTACCGATGTTTGGCTAGGTAATGCACAAGATTTAATAAAAAATAATATTGTACCATTCTCTGAAGTAATAGGATGTCGTGATGATATAATGGTATATCTAATGTATAATGGTCTTAAACCTATTACAGCATTTAAAATAATGGAGTTTGTAAGAAAAGGTAGAGCAAGTAAACCAAAAGATCATGACCAATGGGTTGAATATGAACAAATATTAAAAGATGCTGGAATAAAAGATTGGTTTATTGAATCATGTCATAAAATAAAATACATGTTCCCAAAAGCCCATGCCGCAGCATATGTAACAAGTGCATTTAGGGTTGCTTGGTATAAAGTTCATATGCCAGTATATTACTATGCATCTTGGCTTTCATGTAAAGCAACAGATGTTGATATTATTTCTATGATAAAAGGTTATGACGCTATTAAAGATAAACTTACAGAAATAACTAATAAAGGAAGAGATGCATCTAATAAAGAATTAGGTACATATGAATCACTTCATTTATGTTTAGAAGCAGCAGCTAGAGGTATAAAATTCTTAAATGTTGATTTATATAAGAGTGCTGCAACTACTTTTGGAGCAGCTAGTGAAACAGAAGTAATTCCTCCATTTAATGCAATTGAAGGACTTGGTGATACAGTTGCTAATAACATAGTTGAAGAAAGAGAAAAAGGTCCATTTATATCAATTGAGGAATTCCAGATAAGATGTAAAGTATCAGGTACTTTAATAGATAAAATGAGATTAATGGGTATATTTGGTGATATGCCTGAAACAAGTCAGCTTAGTTTATTTTAGAAAAAATTGGATGATTAAGTCCAATTTTTTTGTGTTTATATGAAACATAAATCAAAATAATAAATTATTTATTATTGACATTTGTATATTTTATGATAATATATTTGGTAATAAAAAAAGGGGGGAAAATAGTATGATTGGAATTAATGATATTCTAGAAAAAGTCATTTGCGGAGAGCCATTAACTGAAGAAGATAGATTTAAAATATTGCGTTCAAAAAGAATTGAGCCTAAAGTAGTAGAATATTTAATGGAAAAATTAAATAATTTATATATTGAAGTTTTAGGAGATTATAAGGGTTCTTTATTTGAGTTAATGCCTGTTGGAAAACTTGAAGGATGGTGTTGGCAGACTACAGAATCCGCAATAGTATTTTTAAATGATGATGATTATATCGAAAGAGGAGATTTAAAATTCGATGAAACAACTCCAAAATATTATCATTCATGGATGTGTTTTAAATATGATGATGTAGAATATGTTTTAGATCCTTGTTTAAATTTATTATGTAAAAAAGATGATTATTCTAAAATATTTGAAGTTGATGTTAAAGGAAGGGTGTCTGCTAAAGATGTAAGGGAAGAATTAATAAGACAAATAACTACTCCAAAAAAGGAGGATAATTCTAGAGCACATAAAAGTTTTGAAAGATTTTTAAAACAGCAACTTGGTGATTCTTATGAAAAATATAAAGAAAAGAAGCAAAATGAGGTAACTGTTCATGGCCCTGAGAATGTAAATACACCATTATATAGAAATGGTGCTGGATACAATGCAGAATTTACAGATGGAAAAATAAAAAAATTAACAGTTCATTATTACAATATAGAAGGTTAATAATATCTATGAATATAAACATCATAGATATTTTTATTTACAAATAATTATTCTTACATTATAACAAACTCATGTTATGTCCTAATATTAAGTATATAAGAAAACATGAGTAAAAATTTTATATGAGATAATTAAAAGAATGGCAATAAAATTGACATATTACTAAGATGGTGTTAATATATCTTAAAATTTTAAGGGGGGATTTATTATGGCAAAGGTTAGTGTTATTGTTCCTGTATATAATGGAAAAAAATATATTAATAAATGTGTAAATAGTATTTTAAGACAAACGTTTAAAGATATAGAAATAATCTTAGTAGATGATGGTTCAACTGATAACACATTGGATATATTAAGAGAGTATGAAAAGAAATTCCCAAATGTTAAAGTAATACCAAGCATAAATCTTGGTGCAGGTGGTGCAAGAAATATAGGACTAGATGCATCACAGAGTGAATATATATTGTTTGTTGATGCAGATGATTTTTTAAGAGAAGATATGATAGAAGTTTTATATAAAAATGCTGTTTCAAATGATGCGGATATTGCAAGATGTGGAAGATGCACATATTTTGAAAATATAAAGTTAGATTCATATAATTCAAACTATTATAATGAAGATAAAAAAATAATAAATCCCAAAAAAGAAAAAGATTATGTGTTTAATGAAATGCCAACTGTTTGGAATAAACTTATTAGAAAAGATTTATTTGATGACATTAGATTTAGAGAACATTTAAAATGGGAAGATGGTCCAGTTATTAGAGCAATAACAGCAAAAGCAAATAAGATTGTATTTTTATATGATAGAATGTATATGTATAGGATAAATTTAAATAATACAACAGTTAGAGATTTTTTTTACCCAACAGAAAAAATATTAGATGTATTTACTGGACTTGATGATTTAAAGTACAATTTTAAAAAGATAGGTTTATATAGTGAATTTGAACAAATAATCCATGATGATGCAGTAATTGCTTCATTATTAAGAGTGAAAAATGCAGGATTGTGGTTTAAATTACCAAAAGAAGATAGAATAAAACTTACAAATGCTCTTGTTAATATAATAGAAGTTAAATATGGTGATTGGAAAAATAATCCTCCATATTTAGATTATAAAAATAGAGATAAGTTTTTTAATGCAACTATGACTTATATAGAAGATAAAGTTTTGGATTCTTCACTAAGAAAAGAAAATAATTTAGAAAAAATATATAGTAATGTTAATCATATATTTGGAAAATAGTAAAATATAATATTTTGTAAAATTATGTTGTTTGCAAAAATAAAATATTGTGTTATAATATTTTTAGTTTAAAAGTTGTGATGAGGAAGTAGTAATATAATTAATATTTTTTAAGAGAGTTAGCGTATGGTGAGAAGCTAATAAAATATATTATATGAATTCACCCTCTGAATGTATAATGAAAAGTTATAACGTTTATCTAGCGTTAATAGATTAAAGAGCATAGAAATATCTATGAAGTAAGGTGGTACCGCGAAAAATCGTCCTTACATCATAGATATTTTTTTTGGAGGTAAATATGAAAAAGAGGTTTATATTTGATCTTGATGGAACACTTCTTCATGGTGATTATATCTCAGAGAGGGATTATTTTAGAAGTGTACTAAATAAAGAAGACGCAGAAAAATTTCTTTTGTTGTACTTTGAAAAATTATGTGAATATGAAAGTCTTCATCAAAAGTATGATTATAGTAGTTTAAGCAAATTTTTAAGTGAAAAAACAGGTGTAAATATTACGAGTGAAATTGTAGAAGGTTGGATTAAAGTTAATTCAAAAATGGATGATAAATTACTTGAAGAAACCAAAAGCATGCTTGAATATTTAAAAAGTAAGGACAAAAGTTTAGCAGTACTTACAAACTGGTTTAAAGATGAACAAGAATCTAGACTTAAAAATGCTGGAATATTTGAATTCTTTGATGATGTTTATACGGGTGATACTTTTCTTAAACCAAATAAAGAAAGTTATATAACCGCATGTGGTGACTTTTGTATAGATGAATGTATAATGATAGGAGATTCAATAGAAAAAGATGTAATTGGTCCAAATAAATTTGGAATAGATTCAATTTATTATAATCCTGAAAATAAGGAATATGATAAGAGTAAGATATTAAGTATAAATAGTTTTGATAAGATAAAGGAGATGTTTTAAAATGAATAAAGAAGAAAGAGTAAAAAATTTAAAAGAAGAAATTGAAGAAAAATTAAAAGAAGTTACAACTTTAAAAGAATTAAATGATTTAAAGGTAGAATATTTAAGTAAAAAAGGACCTATATCAGAACTTTCATCATTAATGAAAGAAATACCAAATGAAGAAAAGAAAGAATTTGGATCACTTTTAAATGATTTAAAAACATTTGTTAATAACTCATTTGATGAATTAAAAGAAAAATTAGAAGAAGAAGCATTAAATAAAAAATTAGAAGAAGAAAAAATAGATATAACTTTAAGTGGAACAAGTATTCCATCAGGAAGTCCATCAATAATAGAAAAAATAGTTGAAGAAACAGAAGAATTCTTTATAGGAATGGGATATGATGTTTTAGAAGGACCAGAGATAGAACTTGATAAATATAACTTTGAAATGCTTAACCTACCAAAGGATCATCCTGCTAGAGATGCACAAGATACATATTATTTAGAAGGAGAAAACATATTACTTAGAAGCCAAACATCACCAGTTCAAGTAAGAACAATGTTAAAAGGAGAAGGTAAAACTCCAATTAGAATGATATGCCCTGGTAAAACATATAGAAGAGAAGATATAAATGCGACTCATGAACAAGAATTTACTCAAATTGAAGGACTTGTAATTGATAAAAATATATCACTTAGTGATTTAAAAGGAACATTTGATGCATTTATAAAAAATATGTTTGGAGAAGGAGTAGAAGCAAGATTTAGACCAAGTTATTATCCATTTACAGAACCATCAGTAGAGATGGATATGAGCTGTATATATTGTGATGGAAGTGGTTGCTCAATGTGTAAACCAAAAGGATGGATAACTATTTGTGGTGGAGGAATGGTTCATCCTAATGTATTAAAAGCATGTGGTTATGATCCAAATGAATGGCAAGGATTTGCATTTGGTATGGCTGCTGAAAGAATATCAATGCTTAAATATGGTATTACTGATATGAGAGTATGTCATGAAAATGATTTAAGAGAAACAAGAAATTTTGATAGAAAGGAGATTAGATAACTATGATAAGTATGAACTGGGTAAAAGATTATATTGATATAGAAAATGAGAATCTTGATGAACTAGCAGATAAAGTAACAAAAGCAGGTATAAATGTTGAACATGTAATATCTAATCATATTGATAATTTAGTTGTAGGAAAAGTATTATCATGCGTTCCTCATCCTGATTCAGATCATATGCATGTATGTATGGTAGATGTTGGAAAAGAAACTATTCAAATAGTATGTGGTGCGCCAAATGTAAAAGAAGGAATAAAAGTAATAGTGGCTCTTCCAGGAGCTACACTTCCAGGTAATTTTACTATTTCAAAAAGTAAAAAAAGAGGTGTTGACTCAAATGGTATGATATGTGCTTTATCAGAAATAGGATTAGAAGAAGACAATGAAGAAAACTATAAAAAAGGTATATATGTATTAGATGATGATGCGCGCGTTGGAGTAGATGCTTTAGAATATATGGGTGCATGTGATACTTTATACGATTTAGACATACATAAACACAAAAATAATGATTGCTTTTATCATATAGGATTTGCTTATGAAGTAGGAGCAATCTTAGGAAAAAAAGTAAACTTACCAGATGATAGTTATGAAGAAATAAGTGATTCAGTTAAAAATCATTTTAACCTAAAAGTAGATACACAAAATTGTACATATTATAAAGCAAAAATGGTAACAGATTTAAAAATAGGTGAATCTCCTAAATTTATTCAAAATAGATTAATATCCGCAGGTATGAGACCAATAAATAATATAGTTGATATTTCAAACTATGTAATGCTTGAATATGGTCAACCACTTCATTTCTTTGACAAAAATAAACTAGGTAATGAAATACTTGTTAGAATGGCAAATGATAATGAAGAAGTAGTAACTTTAGATAAAAAAGAAAGAACATTAAGTTCTGATGATATTGTAATAACAGATGGAAAAAGAGTAGTCGCAGTTGCGGGAGTAATGGGCGCACTTAATACTGATGTTGATGAAAATACAAAAGAAGTATTAATAGAAAGTGCTATATTTAATCCTACTAATATAAGAAAAACAGAAAAAAGATTAAATCTAAGAAGTGAAGCATCTATGAGATATGAAAAAGGATTAAATTATGAATATACTATAAAAGCACTAGATAGAGCGTGTCATTTACTTGAAAAGTATGCAGGTGGTAAAGTATTAAGTGATTATGTACTTTATGATAATGAAGATAAAAAAGAGAAAAAAATAACATTTAAAACAGAAAAGGTAAATTCATTACTTGGTATTACACTTACTGATAAAGATATTGAAGATCAATTAGATAAATTAGATTTTAAATATACTTTAGATGGCGATATTTTTGAAGTAACTATTCCAAGAAGAAGATTAGATATAGAAAATAATGTTAATGATATAGTTGAAGAAATTGGTAGATTATATGGATACCACAATTTAAAAAATACACTTCCAGTATTACCTACAAAAGAAGGAAAATATGAAGAAGTAATAGCATTTAGAAAAAATATCAGCAAAAGAATGAGAAGTTTAGGATTAAATGAAGTTAGAACTTATACTTTAGTTGATAAAAAAACATCTGATTTATTCTCTAAAGATAAAAAGGTAATAGAAGTACCTAATCCAATGAGTCAAGATAGATCAGTACTTAGAAAATCAATGATACCATCTTTAATAGATGTAATTAAATATAATAAATCTAGAGGACTTAAAGATATTAATATTTATGAAACAAGTAAAGTATTCTTTGATGATTTTAAAGAAGAAAATTATTTAGGTGTTGCATTATATGGAAATTATATAAGTACATCTTGGAATAATTCAAAAATAAAAACTGATTTTTATGTAATAAAAGGTATTGTAGAAAATTTACTTGATTATTTAGGACTTAAAAATAGATATTCCTTTGTAATTAGTACTGAAGAAAATTTACATCCTGGAATAAGTGCAGATATTATTTTAGATAGACAAAAAGTTGGATTTATTGGAAGAGTTCATCCAAAATTAGAAAAAGATGAAATATATGTACTTGAATTATCAATAGATAAATTAAATGTAAAAACTAAACCAATTAAATTTAAACCAGCATCAAAATTACCAAGTATAACAAAAGATTTAGCATTTATAGTTGATAAAAATGTAACAAGTGAAGAAGTAGAAAAATTAATTAAAAAGTCAGGCTCAAGAATGCTTACAAATATTGAAGTGTTTGATGTTTATACAGGTGAAAATGTTGATAAAGGTAAAAAATCAATCGCATATAAATTAACATTTACTGATATGGATAAGACATTAACTGATGAAGAAGTTATGAATGTATTTAATAAAATAATAGATGATGTAACTAGTAAAATGGATGCTAAACTTAGAAATATGTAGTATAAATTTGACTTTTTTTAGTATTTGAGTATAATACGGTTAAATTTCAAGGAGGAAAATTATAATGAATGTAAAAGCTAAAAAAAATAATCATTTTTTGAATCTTTTAGAGGATAGAAAACTCGCAGAGCAATATTTCTCTGGTAAAAATATGACTGAATTTAATTCTCTACAACTAATAAAATTACAAAAAAATTGTAAAATGATAAAGACAAAATATAGTCAAAAATTATGGCTACTATCTATTTATTCATTTTTAGGTTTAGAAAATTATGATTTAGCTTTAAAAACAGAGCATGAACATAAAAAAATGATGAGTAGTATTCGTGACTTAGATGTTTTTGAATCAAATTTGTCATATTTACTTATATCTGGTATTATTAGTTATGAACAATGTAAACAATTAGGATTTGATAGCGATTATATTGAGAATTTGTTAGAAAAATATAAAAAAATAGCAGATAATTCTTATATAGAATACGATTATGATGAACAAAGAGGAACAACATCAGAGATAAACGAGTATGGTAAAGCACTTATTTTACCATATACACCAATTGAAGTAAGACGTAAAATTCAAAAATAATATAGTGGTTTTACATTATATAAAAATTAAAAATGTCAGTAAAAGATAAAATAATTAGAAAGTGCAAAATAAATTTGTACTTTTTTTAGTTGTTATAATTATTCAATTTTTTATTTTTTTCGTATTATATAATCGAAAGGAGCGAAATTATGGATAATTGTGAAGAGCAAAGAATATTAGATATGATTAATAAAAATAAGAAATGTTGTAGACCATGTTTTGGTCCAACAGGTCCAACAGGTCCAACAGGAGCAACAGGTCCCGCAGGAGGCCCAACAGGACCAACAGGACCAACAGGTCCACAAGGAATACAAGGAGTACAAGGACCAACAGGCCCAACAGGCCCACAGGGAATACAAGGACTACAGGGTACTCAAGGACTTCAAGGAGTACAAGGCCCAACAGGACCAACAGGTCCACAGGGAATACAAGGACTACAAGGTACTCAAGGACTTCAAGGAGAACAAGGTCCAACAGGTCCAACAGGTCCCGCAGGAGCAACAGTTTCACCAACTAATACTTATGGAAGAAAATATGATACTACAGAAAATACAATCACTTTAACACAAAATGTTGCGGCAGATGTACCACTTGGAAGTAATGGACCAGCAAATGGAATAACTTTAGATACACAAAATAAATTAACGATACCAGAAAATGGCGTTTATCAAGTTGATTATTATTTTTATGGTAGTCCAAGTACTAATACAGATGTTACAGTAAGACTTAATCAAAATACAACACCTATTAGTAATACATCAATTACAAAAAGTTTAACAGCAAATGTAGATACAGAATTTTCTGGAAGTACTATAAATTCATTTAATGCAAATGATCAAATTGGTTTATCAATAGAAGCAACAGATGCAGCAACTATATCTCCAGGACCAGATACTAGTGCTTATATTAATATTGTAAAAATAGCTTAAATATAAAGACTCCTCAATTTTGGGGAGTTTTTACATACAAAAATTTACATCTTTCATAAAATATATTAAAGGAGTGAAAAAATGAATAATTGTGAAGAACAAAGAATATTAGACATGATTAATAAAAATAAAAAATGTTGTAGAACATGTTTTGGTCCAACAGGTCCAAAAGGTGAACAAGGAGATGTAGGCCCAACAGGACCAATAGGATTATCAGAAACCATAGAAGTAGGAGAAACAAAAACTGGTGATCCAGGAAGTAAAGCAAGTGTTGTAGATAGAGGAGGACCTAATCACATTTTAGATTTTACAATACCAAGTGGTCTTTCAGGATTAAGTAAAATACAAAATGCATATATAATAAAATATAATGATGGAACAGTTGCAACTGGTATAAAAATAGAACCAGATGAAAGAATTCCATTAGATAGAATTGAACTTGATGTTGATAATTTAGTTAATCTAAATAGTGAAGATAATTTAATTAAATTTAATAAAATAGGATATTATAAAATTACTATTATGATAAATGCATCTATAAAAACAACTCCAAATACTTTTAATCCAGATACAGATTTTGTATCATATGGATTTAGACAAACTAATACAGATAATATTTATGTTGGAGCTAGTAAATGGATTTATAATAATGAATATTCTAATGTAATATCTCAGGGAATAGTTGCGATAGATAGTACAGATAATGATTATGAAATTGTTAATATTGGTTCAAAAGAAATATATTTATTATCACCAGATTTAAATAACATAAAGTCAAATTCTTATTTTACAAATACACTTGTAAATATAGTAATTGAATATTTAGGAAAGTAGGCAAATATATGAAAAAATATAAGGTTTGTGTATATGCAATATGTAAAAATGAAGAAAAATTTGTTGATAGATGGTTTAATTCTATGAAAGAAGCAGATGAAATATATGTACTTGATACAGGATCTACTGATAATTCTATAAAATTATTAAAAGAAAAAGGAGTACATGTAAAACAAAAGAAAATAAATCCATGGAGATTTGATGTAGCAAGAAATATTTCTTTAGATATGGTTCCAAATGATGCAGATATATGTGTTTGTACTGATTTAGATGAAGTATTTTTAAAAGGATGGAGAGAAAAATTAGAAAGTGTTTGGAGAAAGGATGCAAATAGATGTAGATATACATATAACTGGAGTTTAGATGAAAATGATAATCCTAAAGTATCATTTATATATGAAAAGATTCATAGCAGGAATAATTATAAATGGATTCATCCAGTTCATGAAGTATTAGAGTATGAAAAAAGAAATGAAAATGTTGTAATTAATGAAGATATAGTTTTAAATCACTATCCTGATAGTACTAAATCAAGAAGTTCATATCTTCCGCTTTTAGAGTTATCAGTAAAAGAAAATCCAGAAAATGATAGAAATATGCATTATTTAGGTAGAGAATATATGTATTATGGAAAATGGAATGAAGCAATAGATACACTTATTAAACACTTAAATTTAAAGAGTGCAACATGGAAAGATGAAAGATGTGCATCTATGAGATTTATTGCTAGATGCTACGAAAATTTAAATAGATATGATGAAGCAAAAATGTGGCTTGAAAAGGCAATAAATGAAGCACCATACTTAAGAGATCCATATGTTGAAATGGCACTTTTAGAGTATTCTTTAGGTAATTACGATGAAGTAATAAGTAACTGCCTAAAGGCACTAACTATTAGTGACCATGAAAAAACATATATAAATGAAGTATTTAGTTATGATCATACTATAAATGATTTATTATCAGTTTCATATTATTATAAGGATGATTTATCTTTAGCTCTTGAAAATGTTAATAAAGCAATTAATTTGTCACCAAATAATGAAAGATTAAAAGAAAATAAAAAAATAATAGAGGACAAAATAAAAAATACTAATTTAGATTAGATTTAATCTTTTCTAGAATAGTATTTTTTTCTTCTTTATTTGAATTTTCCCAAACAAGCATAAAGAATATTCCAAGACCAGGAAGGGTATCCTCGTTATATTCATTTACACTGTCATCAATAGCTTTTTCTATAGTTTCTAAATTATCATCTTTAAAGTTTTGAATAATATAATCTTTTATGTTCATAAAATCATTCCTTTCAAAACTATTATGAACAAAAAAAGTAATTATATTCATACTTTAAATATAATTACATTCTTTTTGTATGTATATCATCAATTAAATATCTTTTTTGATAAGAATCATCTAATGAATTCATTTCTCTTACTATACTTCTATTTACTTTTGTATCAAGATATTTTGGAAGTTCGTTATTAATTAAATAATTAACAACATATGGTTGATATATTCTTTCCAAAAGTTCAATTGTAAATAAATTTAATGTATAACTATCAATATTTTCTTGATTTTTACATTTTCTATTAAATCTATCAATATTTTTACTTTTTTTATCAAAATCCATATCATCAATTTTACATTTATCTAAATTAAATAATAAAATATTATCTTTGCTATAATTAATTAAAATATCATTTTTATCAAAATCTCCAATAAATACACCATTTTCATTTAATTTTTCAACTTTTTCTTTTAATCTTTTTAAAACGACGATTTTATCTTTTCTTCTGTCATATTCACTGATAGGTCTTACATATTCCATATCAATTGGCATAAAATAACCTACAATTTTACCATCGAAAATAGCATTACCGATATTTCCCATTTCATCATTAATTGCTTTATTTTCACTCATTATTTCTATTTTTTTTCTTTTACTTTCTAATTTTTCTTCATTATCAGTAGTAAATAGTTTTAATAATACCTCTTTACCATTTAAATTGTATATATACATATTAGATTCTTCTTCAATTCTAAACGTCCTTAATATGTTCTTAGGTTCAATTTTAAAATTTTTCATTTGTATTCCTCCCTCAGTGCGTATAATATTATACTCAAAAATGAAAAAAAATCAAATTTTTATGTTATACTTTTATATGTAGGTGATAAAATTTGAAAAAAGTAATATTAGTAGATGGAAATAACTTACTTTTTAGAAGTTATTTTGCAACTGCATATACAGGAAATACTATGAGAAATAGTAAAGGTTTTCCAACAAATGGACTTTATGGTCTTGTTAATATGTTAAATAAAATAATAAGAGAAGAAAAACCAGAATATATGCTTGTTGCATTTGATAAGGGAAAAACATTTAGACATGAAAAATATTTAGATTATAAAGGTGGAAGAAATGAAACACCAGATGATTTAAAAAAACAATTTTCAGTTGCAAAAAAACTTGTTCCATTAATGGGAATAAAATGTTTTGAAATAGATAATTATGAAGCAGATGACATAATTGGTACATATTCTAAAATGGCTCTTATAGATCCAGAATTTGAAACAACAATAGTAAGTAGTGATAAAGACTTATTACAACTTATTAATGAAGAAACAGAAGTAAAATTATTAAAACAAAAAGATTATATAAGAATGAATGAAGAAACATTTATAGATACTTATGGGATAAAACCAATTAGAATGATAGATTTAAAAGGACTTATGGGTGATGCATCTGATAATATACCTGGAGTTAAGGGAATAGGAGAAAAAACTGCTTTAAAATTACTTCAAGAATACGATAGTTTAGAAAATGTATATGATAATATTGATAATATAAAAGGCGCAACTAAACAAAAATTAATAGATGGAAAAGAATCAGCATTTATGAGTAAAGATATTGCGACAATTTATAACGAAGTACCTGTTACATATTCCTTAGAAGAATTAAAATATGATGGACCAGATGTTAATGGTTTAAGAGAAATGTATAGTGACTTAGAGTTTTATAGTTTCTTAAAAGATTTTAAAGAGGAAGAAAAAAAAGAAGAAAAATTAGAATATAAAATAATAGAAAATATTGATGATTTAAAATTAAAAGAAAAGGTTTCAGCATATTTAGAAATAAGTGAAACAAATTACCATAATGCAGATATTTATGGAATGAGTTTATATGATGGTGAAAACGCATATTATGTACCATTTGAAGTATTAAAAGAAAATAAAAACATATTAGACGAAAAAGAAATTTATACATATGATTTAAAAAAGATGATTGTTTCACTTAATAAATATGGTATAGATATAAAAAATTGTACATTTGATGCGATGATCGCAGGATATATATTAAATTATAATGTTAAAGATGATATTGCATATCTAGCAAATACATTTAATTATGATATTACTCTTTTTGATAACTTTAAAAAAGAAAAAAATATGAGTACCGAAGCACTTGCTGATTTAACAGTAAAAAAAGCAAAATTTATTTATGATATTAAAGATGAATTTATAAATAAAATGAAAGAAGAAGAACAACTAGAACTTTTTAGTAACATTGAAATGAAATTATCTTTCGTACTTGCTTCTATGGAAATAGAAGGTGTTAGAGTAGACACTAAAGTACTTGATGAAATGGGAGAAAATATCAATAAAAAGTTAGATGAATTAACAAGTGAAATATATAATTATGCAGGAGAAGAATTTAATATTCAATCTCCAAAACAATTAGGTGAAGTATTATTTGAAAAACTTGAAATACCATATCCAAAAAAGAAAAAAACATCATATTCAACTGCTAGAGAAATATTAGATAAAATAGTAGATTATCATCCAATAGTAGAAAAAATAATAGAACATAGAACATTGAATAAAATATATACAACATATATTGTAGGAATAAAAAACTGTGTAAAAGAAGATGGTAAACTTCACACTATATATACACAAACTTTAACAAGGACAGGAAGATTATCATCAATCGAACCAAATCTTCAAAATATTCCAATTAGATATAAAGAAGGAAAAGAAATAAGAAAAGCATTTATTCCTGAAGAAAATTCTGTATTTCTATCAAGTGACTATTCACAAATAGAACTTAGAATGTTCGCACATATGTCAGGAGAACAAAATTTAATAGATGCATTTAAACATCATTTAGATATACATACAAAAACTGCAATGGATATATACCATGTTAGTAAAGATGAAGTAACTAAAAATATGAGAAGAGATGCTAAAGCAGTTAATTTTGGAATTATATATGGTATAAGTAGTTTTGGACTTGCTGAAGATCTTGGTGTTGATATTAAAACAGCAAAAAAATTCTTAGATAATTATTTAGAAACATTCCCTGGAATAAAAAATTATATGGATAAAGTAATAAAAGATGCATATGAAACAGGATATGTAAAAACAATAATGAATAGAAAAAGAAAAATAGATGAATTATATAATACAAATCATATGATTAAAGTTCAAGGTGAAAGAATGGCACTTAATACACCAGTTCAAGGATCAAGTGCTGATATTTTAAAAAAAGCAATGATTGATATATATAATGAATTTGATAGATTAAATTTAAAAAGTAAAATGATACTTCAGGTACACGATGAACTTATTTTTAATGTAAAAAATGATGAACTTGAAAAAGTTAAAGAAATAGTTATAAATTTTATGGAAAATGCATATAAATTAAATGTACCACTAGAAGTAGACGTTGAAATTGGTAAAAATTGGTACGATGCAAAATAGTGTAAAATATAAGTAAAAAATATAATTTTGGTCTTTTTACTTATATTTTTTAATGATATAATAAAATCATAAGAAGAATAATATGAAAAACCTTAGGCTTTATTTGACAAATGTTTACAATTATGATATAATTGCGCATGCAAATCAAGGTAAAGTCATCCGTGATTAGGGGGTATAATATGAAAGGAAATTATATATTTGAATATTTTGATGAAATTAAATTTAAGAAGTGTGAACGTTCTTTAAAGAAGTACAATATGTTTGCGTTTAAAAAATTAATTTTTGAATTTTATCCTAAAATGAAAGAGGGAGAATTTTTAGGTGATATTGTATCTACTGATGAAGAAAAAAATACAGTTTCATATGAACTTACACTTCCTGCGGATGAATTATTTACAAAGGTTCATGGTGAAATAGTACTTCATTATGATATATATACAAATAAAAATATTATTTTATTAAAATCAATTTCACCAGAAGAATTATTCTTAGAAGGACATGCTACAGAGTTAAATGCATATAAAGGTGTTATGATTAGTAAAGAAAATGCTGATAAAGATATGTTTAAAATTAATTTATTAGATTTATTAAATAAATAGTCATTAGACTATTTTTTTTGTCTAAAAAAAATACTTAAAACAGGTATAAAAATTAACTTGACAAAATGCTTCGGGGGGGGGGTATACTAACGAAAAGGAGGAGTAAAATGGATAGATTTGAAAGAGCATACAAAAATGAGTTATTAGTTAGATACGCCAAAGAATTAATAGAACTAGACAAAAAAAGAGAGGATAATGAAACAGATTCTATTGGAACTTCCGATTTTGAATTATTACATTTTTGTGTAAATAATATTGTTTTTAAAACTAACGATTTAGAAAGTTTGTTAGATTCATATTTGTTTTGTGCTGGTAATGAAGAATTAGGACAACATGAAAACGTTTATGGTGATGTTAAAGCAGGAATTAGCGGAGTGTCATTTCCAAATAAAGAAATATCTGTTACATATCATTCATTTCAAATGGTTTTATTTGGGCAAATAGATTACGTTTTATCTCAATCATCAGATGAAATTCAAAGGGATTTTTTTGAAAGAATTCTAAATGATAGAGAAAAAATTATAGCTAGTGATTTACAAGCTGCAAAAACCAATCAGTTAGATTAAAAGATAAAGAAAATGCAATCAAAAATAGATATCCTAATCTAACTAGAGAAAATGCTAATCTTCAACATTTTTATGATCAGAATTATAATGGTAGAGAAATAATTGTAGCAAGTAAGCAATTAGAATCTATAGAATATTTAATTTTTCATTTGGGAGAAGATAGAGTTCAAAATCAAAGTAATGTGCAAAAAAGATAGTACTTAAAAATAATTATAAATATTGATGATATAAATACTATCTAAAATTTCAAGCACTCATATGAATGCTTGATTTTTTTTGTTCCAACATATTAACTAAAAAATAAAAATATATAAGAAAAATTAAATCATTATTTTAGTACTTTTTCTTGCTTTTTATAGAATTTTAGTAATATAATTAACTAAAGGAGGTAAGTGTTATGATATGGTTTGTTTTGATATTTGCCTTTTTGATAATTGAAGCCTTATCATTTAATTTAATTACTATTTGGTTTGCTTTTGGTAGTTTGTGTGCATTTATTAGTACATATTTTACAGATAATTTAATTATTCAAATTGTAGTATTTACATTTTTTACTATTATTTCATTAATATTTACAAAACCATTACTTGATAAATTTATAAATAAAAATGTTACAAAAACAAATATTGATATGATAATTGGTAAAATAGGTATAGTTACAAAAGAGATAAATGAGTTATCACCAGGTAGGGTAAAAGTTTCTGGTAAAGACTGGATGGCTGTATCAAATAGTCATATAGATGAAGGCAAAAAAGTAAGGGTACTTAAAATTGAAGGTGCTAAAATAATTGTTAGAGAAGAGGAGAGGTAAGTTATGCAATTTATTATTTTAATTATAGTTTTAATATTGATTATTATTACAAATATTAAAATTGTACCACAATCAAAAACATTCGTTATCGAAAGACTAGGTAGTTATAAATCTACTTGGCAAACAGGATTACATTTTAAAATTCCATTTATAGAAAGAATAGCAAATAATGTTTCATTAAAAGAAAAGGTAAGAGATTTTGCACCACAACCAGTTATTACAAAAGATAATGTAACAATGCAAATAGATACAGTTGTTTATTTTCAAATAACTGATCCAAAATTATATACATATGGTGTTGAAAATCCAATAAATGCAATTGAAACATTAACAGCAACAACACTTCGTAATATTATTGGTGAACTTGAACTTGATGAAACATTAACATCAAGAGATTTAATCAATAATAAAATGTGTTTAATACTAGATGAAGCAACTGATCCATGGGGAATAAAAATAAACAGAGTTGAAGTTAAAAATATTATTCCACCAAGAGATATACAAGAAGCAATGGAAAAACAAATGCGTGCTGAAAGAGAAAGAAGAGAAAAAATTCTTCAAGCAGAAGGTGAAAAGAAATCAAGTATATTAATTGCTGAAGGTGAAAAAGAAAGTGCTATCTTAAGAGCAGAAGCTCAAAAAGAATCACAAATAAAACTTGCTGAAGGTGAAGCAGAAGCAATATTAAAAGTACAAGAAGCAACAGCTGCTGGTATTAAACTTTTAAAAGAGGCAGGAGCAGATAAGTCAGTACTTGCATTAAAACAATTTGAAACATTAGAAAAGGTTGCAGAAGGTCAGGCAACTAAAATAATAATTCCATCAGATATGCAAAATATGGCTAGTTTAGTTACAACAGCTAGCGAACTATTAAAAAAATAGAAATGTAAAAAATTTCTATTTTTTTTGTAAATATGTTTACACTTAAAAAATAATGTTTGTTAAGTTTAATTTATTATGCTATAATTAATTTAAAGGTAGGGATTATTATGAATTTTATTAGAGAAAATATATTAAAGATAGTTACATTTATTGTAATACTTGTAGTTATTATCATTGTTTTTTCATTTGTTTTTAAAGGTACTGGATCATCAAAAGCAAATACATATGCACAAATGGAAGAAAATTTAAAGAATGCTGCTCAAAGATATGCAACAAAAAATACTAAAGTATTACCAAAAAGTGAAAAAGAACAATCAAAGATAAATACAGATACTTTGGTTAATGCGGAATATATTAAAGAATTATATTCTATTGATGATGAAAATGTAAAATGTAGTGGTTATGTATTAATAAGTAAAAATGGAGATAGTTATACATATATTCCACATATTAAATGCGGTAAATATTATGAAACTAAGATTATAGCGGATTATATTGAAACAAATGAACAACTTGCTACAGCTGATGATGGATTATATAAATATGGAGAAAAATATGTTTATAGAGGAGAAAATCCAAAAAACTTTCTAAAAATGGGTGAAAAGTTATATAGAATTATTGAAATAACTGAAGATAATGAATTAAAATTAATTTCAACTACAAAATATCAAGATTCATTTGTATGGGATGATAGATACAATATTGAAAAAGACAGAAATTATGGTATAAATGATTATGCAAAAAGTAGACTAAAAGAAGGATTAGAAGAAGTTTATAAGTCTGATTATTTTACAGAAGGTGAAAAAAGTATAATAATACCACATTCTATATGTATTGGTAAAAGATATTTAGATGATCAAAGTATTGATGGTAAAACTGAATGTGCAACAGTTTACCCAGATCAAAAAGTAAGTTTAATTAATGTTAGTGAATATATGAGAGCTAGTTTAGATTCTAATTGTACAAATGCTACAAGCGAATCATGCTCAAACTATAATTATTTTGAAAATATATCTTCATATTTAAAGACAATAACTGCAGTTGCAGATAATACTTATCAAATATACAAAATAAATTATGGAATAGCGGATGCATCAAATGCATCAACTACAGTTGCTGTTTATCCAGTAGTATATATTGATAAAAATACATTATACGCTGCTGGAGATGGAACAGAAGAAAATCCATATACAGTAAGATAGGAAAAAATATGCAGAGGGTTTTAAAAAAGAATTATACATTATATGCAGATTATTCTGGTAAAAGAGTTAAGTTGTATAGTGGTACACTAGAAGAAATTGATGATTTTACAACATATTTTGTAGATAAAAATGCAATAAGAAAAAGGTTAATAAAGAATGAATTTGGTGAATTCTTAGTTTATATTGAATCATCAAGAGGAAAATATTATAGTGCAATGTATTATAATAATAGAGCTATTCTTGATAAAGAAAATTTTAATAGAATTTATGAAAAAATAGAAAAAATAGATAGAGAAAAGATAGAAGAGTTTTTATATAACAAAACAAAGGTAAATGAATATTTACATGATAAAAATTCAAAGAATATTCCAATTGTAAATTTATATTTAAATGTAAAAAATAACAAAGATTATAAAGGAATGCTATATCATTATTTAAAAACAGATTATAAATTATATAGAGAATTTATTATATACTTCTTTGAAAATGAAAACTTGAATACTAATAAAAAAAGTTTATCATATGAAAAAATGAAAGAAATATCTAGCTTGTTAGATATTGTTTCTAAAGAATACGAAAGTGTTCGAGAAAATCATGAAGAAAAAGAATCTACTTATGATGATTTAGAAGATCGTATATATACAATAATGACAAACAAAGAATTAACAACTGATCAAAAAATGAGTGAATTAGATATGTTAGTTGATTCACCAGAAATGGCAAAGAAATATATTTTAAAATATGAGGATAAATTAACAGAAGAGGTTTAAATTTTAAACTTCTTTTAATTAGTGGTGATATTATGGAAAAAGAAATAAATAATTTTATAGAATATTTAAAATATCAAAGAAATTATTCGGATTTTACATGTAATAATTATAAAAAAGATTTAAATGAATATAATTCGTTTGTTTTAAGTAATAAAATAAATTATAAAAATATGGATTATAATGATGCAAAAGAATATGTAATATATTTAAATAAAAAAAATGATGCAAAATCTACTATATCAAGAAAATTAAGTTCACTTAGAACATTTTATAAATATTTAGTATTAAATAATAAAGTAGAGTCAAATCCATTTTTACTTGTATCAAGTCCAAAAAAAGAAAAAAGAATACCAAAATTTATAAATTATAATAATATGGAAGAAATATTAAATGTTCCCAATATAAAAACAAAAGAAGGACAAAGAGAAAGAGTAATTTTAGAAGTATTATATGCATCAGGAGTCAGAGTATCAGAACTAGTTAATATAAAATTAAAAGATATTGATTTTAGCAATAAAAATATATTAATATTTGGTAAAGGTAGTAAAGAAAGATTAGTATCATTTGGGGATTATGCTCTTGAATATATTAATTTATATTTAAAAGAAGGAAGAAACTTATTACTTGATGGTGTTAAAAGTGATTATTTAATTGTTGGTAAAAAAAGTGAAAAACTTACAACAAGAAGAGTAGAACAGATAATAGATGACATTATAAAAAGAACAAGTATTAAACTAAATATTACTCCTCATATGTTTAGACATACATTTGCAACACATTTACTAGATAATGGTTGCGATTTACTTGTTGTTCAAGAGTTACTTGGTCATGCATCATTATCATCAACAGAAATATATACACATGTAAGTAATGAACATTTAAGAGAAGTATATTTAAAGTGTCATCCTAGAAATAAAAGATAAGTTAAAAAGTGTAAAGTAAATGTGTTTACAAATGTAAATACATTTTTATTTTGGTATAATAAAGTAGGGTGAATAAAATGTCAAAATTATATTTTAGATATGGCGCAATGAATTGTGGAAAAAGTTCTGCATTAATGCAAGTTGCTTATAATTATGAACAAAATAACAAAAAGGTAATTGTAATTAAATCAGAAATAGATACAAAAGGAAATAACTATTTAGAATCAAGAATTGGTCTTAAAAGAAAGGTAGATATTCTCTTAAGAAAAAATGAATCTATTGAAAAATATTATGATAAATTAGATGAAATATCATGTATTTTAGTTGATGAAGCACAGTTTTTAAGTGAAAAACAAGTTGATGAATTATACTATATAACAAAATATTATAATATTCCTGTTATATGTTATGGATTAAAAACAGATTTTCAAAGTAAATTATTTGATGGAAGTAAAAGACTTTTAGAATTAGCTGATGAGTTAGATGAATTAATAACTATATGTAGATGCGGTAAAAGGGCAAAATTTAACGCAAGATTTATAAATGATAAATTTACATTAAAAGGAGATACTAATTTAATAGATGGTTCAGTTAGTAATGTAAAATATATACCTTTATGTGGTAAATGTTATTTAGAAGAAAAAAGAAAGTATGAGGAGGAATAAATTATGAAATATGTATATTCTTTTAAAGAAGGAAATAAAGATATGAGAAATATCCTTGGAGGAAAAGGCGCAAATCTTTGTGAAATGGCTAAAATTGGTCTTCCTGTTCCAAATGGATTTATAGTGAGTACTGATGCATGTAATAATTATTATGAAAATAATAAAGAGTTAAATGATGAGATAGTAAAAGAAATAAATGAAAAACTTGAAGAACTTGAAAAAAGTGCTGGTAAAAAATTAGGTGATAAAAAAAATCCTCTTTTAGTATCTGTTAGAAGTGGTGCTAGAGCATCTATGCCTGGAATGATGGATACAATATTAAACTTAGGTTTAAATGATGAAATAGTAGAAAGTTTTAGTGAAGAAAATAAAAGATTTATATATGATTCATATAGAAGATTTATACAAATGTTTTCTGATGTTGTTAAAGGATACGATAAAAGTAAATTTGAAAGAGTCTTAGATGAAATTAAAAAAGAAAAAGGTATTAAATTAGATATAGAATTTACAAAAGAAGATATGAAAGAAATAGTGCTTAAATTTAAAGATATCTATAAAGAAATATCGGGAGAAGAATTTCCACAAAACACTAAGTATCAATTAATAGAAGCAATAAAAGCCGTATTTAATTCTTGGAATAATGAAAGAGCAAATATATATAGACAAATGAATAATATTCCATATTCTTGGGGAACAGCTGTTAATGTTCAGCAAATGGTATATGGTAATTTAAATGAAAAATCTGGTAGTGGTGTAGCATTTTCAAGAAATCCAGCAACTGGTGAAAACGAATTATTTGGGGAATATCTAATTAATGCCCAAGGAGAAGATATAGTTGCGGGAATTAGAACTCCAAATCCAATCAAAACTTTAGAAAATTATAACAAAGACTTATATGATGAATTTTATGGATATGCAAAAAAATTAGAAGAGCATTATAAAGATATGCAAGATATGGAATTCACAATAGAAGATGGTAAATTATATATACTTCAAACTAGAAATGGAAAAAGAACAGCAAAAGCAGCAGTTAAAATAGCAGTTGATCTTGTAAAAGAAGGTTTAATAACAAAAGAAGAAGCTCTTTTATCGGTAGATGCTAGTACACTTTCACAATTACTTCATAAATCATTTGATGAAGAAGATTTAAAAACAAAAACACCTATTGGAAAAGGCTTAGCAGCATCCCCTGGTGCAGGAGTAGGTAAAATATACTTTAATTCTAAAGATTTAAAAGATGAAGACTCTATTTTAGTTAGACTTGAAACATCACCAGAAGATATTGAAGGAATGAAAAAAGCAAATGGTATATTAACAATTAGAGGTGGTATGACATCACATGCCGCAGTAGTCGCAAGACAAATGGGTGAATGTTGTGTAAGTGGTTTAAATGATGCATATGCAGATGAAAAAGAAAAAGTATTAAAAATTGGTGATATCATTTTAACTGAAGGAGACTATATTTCAATTGATGGAAATACTGGTAATGTATATAAAGGTCAAATAAAAACAAAAGATGCTGTAATAGAAGGCGAATTTGAGGAATTTATGTCTTGGACAAATGAATATTCAAGAATAATCGTAAGAGCAAATGCTGATTCAGAAAAAGATGCGTTAAATGCTAAAAGATTAGGAGCTAAAGGTATCGGACTATGTAGGACAGAGCATATGTTCTTTGAAAAAAAAAGAATATTTAACTTTAGAAGAATGATTTTATCAGAGACAAAAGAAGAAAGAGAAGAAGCATTAAGTAAAATTCTTCCATATCAACAATCAGACTTTGAAAAATTATTTACAGTAATGAATAATGAAAAAGTTGTTATTAGATATCTTGATCCACCTTTACATGAATTCTTACCAAAAGAAGAAAGTGAAATAAAAGAACTTGCTAAAAGCCTTAATATATCACTAGAAGAAATTCATGATAGAATTAGTGAATTAAAAGAATTTAATCCAATGATGGGTCATAGAGGAGTAAGATTAGATATCACATATCCTGAAATTGCAATTATGCAAACAAAAGCAGTTATAAATGCTGCTGTTAATGTTAAGAAAAATGGTACTAATCCAATAGTTGATATTATGATACCTTTAATAGGTGATGATGTTGAACTTAAATATGTAAAAAATATAATAAAAACAGAAGCAGATAAAATATTAAAGGAAAGCAATATAGATATTGAATATAAAATAGGAACAATGATTGAGATTCCTCGTGCAATTATAATATCTGATTTACTAGGTAAAGAATGTGACTTCTTTAGTTATGGAACAAATGATTTAACACAGTTAACATTTGGTTTCTCAAGAGATGATTCTGGTAAATTCTTAAAAGATTATTATGATAAAAAAATATTTGAAAGTGATCCATTTAAATCAGTAGATGAAAAAGGTGTATTAAGACTTGTAAATATTTCAAAAGAAAAGGCAAAACTTGCTAATCCTAATATTGAACTTGGTGTATGTGGTGAACACGCTGGTGATCCAAAATCAATAGAAAACTTTGATAGAATTGGCCTTGATTATGTTTCTTGTTCAGCATTTAGAGTGCCAGGAGCACGACTAGCATCTGCGCAATCAAATATAAAAAATAGTAAATAGATTAAAAACTAAGATAGGAATATCTTAGTTTTATATTGAATAAATGGGTAAAATGTATGATTATATATATAAGAAAAAATAAAATTAATTCTATGATTCATTATTGGTAATTGAAGATGAAATAGTAAATTAACAATCCAGAAATTAAACGTATTATAAAGTATAAATTAGTATTATTTTTATTAAAAATATGATACAATTTATCTAAGGTAGGGATTATATGAAAGATTATATAGATATTATTGATGAAAATAATAATAATGTTAAAGCAGAAATTATTATACAGGCAAAAGCAAATGGTAAAAATTATATTGTTTATAAAATTAATTCGGAAATATATGCTTCAAAGTACTTAGAAGATAAGAATGATGAATATTTGGATTTAGATAATAATTTATCTGAGGATGAATATGAAATGCTTGAAAAATTAATGGAGATTCAAAATGAAAATAAATAGAAATAATTTAAATAAGAAAGTAAAAAAATCTAGTATATTAAAAAGTAAAGTTGGCAAAAATTTAATAGAAATTGCTATTGGAGGAACAGTTGTCTTAACTTTATTTTCTCAATTAACAAATATTAAACCTAATGAAATTACTCCAAGAGAAGAATATACAATTTCTCAAATTAATCCAGATAAAATAGAAATAAATGATGATACATATTCTATTACTTATTCAAATCTTGAGGTACTTGATGGGGTAGTTCTTCCAAATGATATAACAGATTTAGATTTGAGATCAAATCTATTACATGATATAAGTGGTATCAAAAATACTGATAAAATAGAATGGTTAGATATTGAAAATAATTCTATTGACTCTATTGATTTATCAAAATACCCTAGTTTAGAAAATTTACGTATAGAAGGGAATTACAATTTATATACAGAAGATTTAGTAAAATATTGTGAATCAAAAAATATATTTTTAGATATTTCAATGAATGACGTTAATAATGTTGAAGTAATAAAAGGGTATTTAAATCAATTAGATATTGCTGATAAGAGTGATTTAGAAAAAGAAAGAATAATATACAAATTTGTATTAGATCATATGGAATATGATAAAAAGGCTTTGAAGGATGATAACTTAGCTTATAAATATAATGATGAAGTACTTGAAAGTGCAATATCAGGAAAAGGGGTATGTGTTAATTATTGTGCATTATTTAATGTAATGTGTGAATTATCCGGAATAAATTCTTTTGCAGTTGATGGATATCTTAAATCAACATTTGGTGCTGGTGGACAACATGCTTGGAATATGGTAGAAATCGACGGACAATATTTATTTTGTGATCTAACAAATAGTGATAATTATTCAGGGCACTTTTTTTATAATATTGATGAATTATTTGGAAAAAACTTTGATTCTAAATTTAATAAAAAAGATTTAAATTCTATTGGTGTTAAATATCAGGAATATTCAGTTGATAATTACGATTATAAAAATCATAAATTGAGTAAGGACGATAAAAAATATGAAAAAGAAATAGTGGCAAAAAATAGTACAGTTCTTCATCGTGAAGAATCAAAATACAATGATATGCTTAATAATTATAAAAAATCTGATAAATTTGATAAGATGATTGATAAAATAATAGAAAAAAAGAATCAAATAGTAAATTCAATAGATTTAACGAGTGAAAATGCAATTAATGTATATAAATATTTAATGCTTAGTTTAGGTGTTGGTTCAGCAATTTTACTAGGTAAAAAAAGTAAAGATAAAATAGAAAAAAATATAAAGGAAAATAAAATCAAAAAAGAAAAAGTAAAACCTGTTAGAGTAAAAAAGGATTTTTTAGATAAAATAAAAGTTGCAAAAAAACAAAAAGAACTAAAAAAAGAACAATCTGAAATTAAAGAAAAAGAAAACGTTGTTTTCAATAATCCTAAGATTGATTCTAAAAATGAACCTACATTTGAAAATAATGTTGATTATTACAATGAACTTAAACAGAGTATTGATTATATGTTACAGGTAGAAAAAAGTATGACAAATAATAGTTTTGTTATTAATAAAACACTTGATGAAGAATTAGAATATTATTTATCTACAATGAATATGTCACCACAAGAAAGAGCTTTAACTTCGTTAGTTAGAGATTCAATATTGCCATATGAAATTCCTATTGAGAAGATGACACAAGTTCAAAGAGATTCATTAAAAGCACAAATTCGATTAGAACAAAATATATCATTATGTATAAAAGAGTTACAAGAACAAGGTTATGAAATTAATACTTCAATAAAAAGAGCATAAGCTCTTTTTTATTTGGTTATACTAAAAATGGTGAAGAATATGAATAATATAATAGTAATTGGTGATTTAAATTATAATTTAAATATTTTTTTAAATACATTTTTAAAAGAAAATAATGAGTATACAATAAATAATATAACCAAAAGTATAGGAAATATATTAAATGTACCAATAGTTTTAAGTAAATATGATTTAAATGTATATTATTTTTCATGTGTAGGAAATGATATTGAAGGAAAAGAAATAATTAATTTTCTTCATTCAAATAAAATAAGGTCTGATTATGTAAATATATTAAATAAAAAAACAAATAATAAATATGTAATTAGAAATACAAAAAATAATTCAAAAACAATTCTTTCTTTAAAAAATAATGATAAATATGAATTAATAAGAAGTATTAATTTTATTCCAAATGTAGTTTACAGTACAATTTATAATTCAGAGTTTATATTAAATATAAAAAGCAAATTTAGAAGTACAAAGATAATAACTGATTTAAAAGAAATAAGTGAAGATGCAATAAAGGTATGTAAACTATCAGATTATGTAATAATTCCACTTAAATATGCACAAGTACTTACAGGAATAAATTTAAATATTGCAAATAAAAATAGTATAATTGAATTATATAGTAGGACAAAAAGACTATTTTCTGGTAAAATAATAATATATATTGAAGAAGTAGGATGTTTGTTTCAAAATAATAATTTAATTAGCATAATCCCTAAGATGGGAGATAAAAATAAAGTATCAAAAAGTAGTTATGATATGTTTATTTCTACATTTATATATTGTATTAATAAAGATTATACATTAGATAAAACAGTAAAAATATCAACGATATCTAAATTTTTATCAGATAATGGAAAACAAACATTCAATATAAAAGAGGTACTTGATATTTATGAAAAAAATAATTGATCCATTTATAGATTTTTTACCTAGTATAGATTTACATGGTATGGATAGAGTATGTGCTAGAATAAAAACAGAAGAATTTATAAATGATAGTATAAAATTAAAAAATAAAAGAGTAGTTATTATTCATGGAATTGGACAAGGAATAGTAAAAGATGAAGTATATAAATGTTTAAGAAGAAATAAGAATGTTATTAATTTTAAACTTAATGTTCCAAATATTGGAAGTACCACAGTTGATCTAAAAATAGATTAACTTTTTTTTATATCTATGTTATAATTTTGATGTAATGTATGGAATGCTGAAATAGCTCAATTGGTAGAGCAACTGAATCGTAATCAGTAGGTTGCGGGTTCAATTCCTGCTTTCAGCACCAGATTGATAGGAAACTCGAACTTTTCGAGTAGTAATAAATATTAACTAGAAGTACCGTCTAGTTTTTTTGTTATTATAAGGAGAGCGAGGAGTTTTATGAAGGAAGTAAAAATATTAGAAGTTGAAAAGGAAGTTTTAAAAAGAATTGATATGATATGTAGATTTGCTTGTTGTAAGTATTCTGTTAAACAAGGGAGTATTATTAATATTAAAGGAAGTAATATTGCTTATGTAAGTCCACATATTATAACAATCAAAGAGAATAATTATTTAATATTTAATGGAAGTGATAAAGTTTTTATAAATGATTATTCTAAATGTATTAAATTAAAAGATATGGAAGTTCATATTAAAAACAATTAAATGTTTTTAAACTAGGCGTACAAAAAGGAAGTGAAATACTTGAGGTTAAAAGTATGGACTTTTTGTGCTTTTAATCTCTTTCAAAAAAGTAATAGAAAGAGAGATGAAACTATGAACGATGAAAAGAAAATTGCAGATATTTATATTAGAGTTAGTACACTCGACCAAGCAAGAGAAGGTTTTAGTTTACCTGAGCAAAAAGAAAAACTAATTGAATTTTGTAAATCAAAAGGATATGAAATTCACAAAATATATGCTGATGAAGGAATAAGTGCTAAAGATGATAAAAGACCAGCATATCAGCAAATGATTAATGATATTAAAAACGGTACAGTTAATGTCATAGTAGCTTTAAAGTTAGATAGATTAACTAGAAGTGTTTTTGATGTAGAAAAACTAATGAAATTGTTAGATAAATATGGTTGTGATTTAGATTGTAAAGATGATGATTCTAATACATTAACTTCTAATGGAAGAATGTATATAAGATTAACAACTGCGTTTAGTCAAAATGAAATTGAGAGATGTTCAGAAAGAACAAAGTTTGGTATGGTTGGTGCTATTAAAGCAGGACACATTCCAAATAGAACTCCAATAGGATTTAAAAGAATTGATAAAAAATTAGTACCAGATGAATTGGCAAAAGATATCATAATTAGAATGTATGATTTATATTTAGAAGGAAAAAGTTATCAAGGTATTGCTAATATTTATAATAAAGAAGAAATATTAGGTAGAAATAACTGGTTAGATTCTACTATTCAAAAGATTATGACTAATGAACTTTATAAAGGAGATTTTGTTCACGGAAAAAGAACTAAACATCCTCAGTATTATGAAGATGTTGTAGAACCAATAGTATCAAAAGAAAAATGGAATGCTTGTCAGTATCAAACTAAGAGAAATGCAAGACACTATGAGAGAACTGCAACTTATCTATTCACTAATAAATTAAAATGTTCTGAATGTGGAAGATTTTTAGGTGGATGTGCTACTACTAAACCTAATGGCAAGAAATATTATTACTATAGATGCAAAAAATGTAGAACAAATTACAAGGAAGAAGAAATCAAAAATGGATTATTAATAGAATTATATGAATTAATTCAAAAAGATAACTTAATCAATAAATACTATACCCCTTTTATAAAATCAAAGTTAGATAATAATACCGAAGAATTTACGAAAAAGATTAAAGAATTAGAAAATCAAAAAGATAGAATTAAAAGTGCTTATATGCAAGGTATTGTTAAAATGGATGAGTTTGGTAATGAATTAAAATCTATCGAGTTTAATATTGATGAACTTAATAAGAAAATCAAAGAACAAAAACAATATGAGAATTTTAATTTTACTACCAATGATTTGTTAATTTTAGAAGATACCAAGAAAATTGATGAACTTATCTATCCTGATAAAATAATGGAAAATATTTTAAGTTTAACTAATTCTCCAAGAGAAGAAATGAAAAGAATTATTGCTACCTATATTGATAATATTGAGGTTAAAAAGGTTGGAGAACAAACAGAGTTAAAATACATCGAATATAGAAAGAGTTTTTTAGCTGATTTAGTCAATTTTCATAATGAATATGGTGTTCCATGTAAATGGAGTATCTTTTCTGATTCTAGTGGTTATAAAATAGCTATGAATCACGAAGTTAAAACACACAAAGAGGCACAAGAGTATTTTGACAAACTTAAAGACACAATCAAAAATGATAAGTTAAAACTAAATTACTATGAAATTGAAGCTGATGACCAACTAGAAGATGTCGGTTTTATTCCTAACGGAGATTATGAAAAAGTATTAAGACTAATTGTTTTATCAGATAGTAAAAAATACAATGATAAAACATTAAGATTAGGTGTTATAACACTAGATATGGAAAGTGCAATCCTAAGTCGTATTGGTAAGACAAAGGAGGCTTCAAATGAGTTATGCTATATTTAGATGTGAAGGTGTAAAATCATTAAGTGATTTAACTAATAGAGGTAAGCATAACAAAAGAGAAAAAGAATCTTATAAAACAAACCCAGACATTAGAATAGAAGATAGTCATAAAAACATTGAACTTATTAAATGTGATAAGAAATACATCGAGAAATTCTATGAAATAACAAAAGATTATCGTTTAGAATTTAATGAAAGAATGAAAACTGAAAGATCTGATAGGAAGAAAAACTTTTATCAAATGGTAAATGATTCTAAAAGTGTTGTTGCTGATGAAATACTTTTTACAAGTGATAAGATATTTTTTGATAGTTTATCGGAAGAAGAACTTATGAGATGGGCAAATACTGTATTAGATTTTGTGTATGAAGATATGGGTTATAAAAAAGAGCAAATAATCCATGCAACACTACACCTAGATGAGAAAACTCCCCATATTCATTTAGTTGTTGTTCCTCTAGTTAAAAAGTTCGATAAACGAGTGAATAAAGAAAGATGTTCTATTTCTAAAAAGGCATATATCAAAAATAGTATTCATTTAAGTGAATTACAAGATAAATATTGTAGTCGATTAAATAAAAATGGTTTTAAACTAGAAAGAGGACAAAAAAATACAGGTGTAAAAAATCTTAGTCCAAAGCAACTGAAACAAGTAACAAGAATATTCAATAAAGATTTAGATAATGCCAAATGGGAACTTAATCGTAAATATAGAACACTCATTAATAAAATGGAAAGTAAAACCAAAGGTATTTTAAATAAGAAAATAATATTTGATTATGATACTTATTTAGAACTCATGGATTATCTAAAACAAGCAAATGAAGCAGTTAATATGGTTGCTAAAAGTGAAGGATTATATAAAGAATTAGAAAAAGAAATTAAATACTACAAAGCATTCTTGGCAGTTAATGATGAAAAAGATAATGAAATAAAATACTTAAAGAAAGAACTTGAAAAAGTAAATACCAAATATGATTCTTTAAAAAGTTTTATTTCTAATTTACTTCAATTACTAAAGGGTATATTTAAGAAGATCTTATCTATTGGTACTGATAAAGAAAAAGATTTAGTTAGTGAGCAATTAAAAGAATGCTTTGATAATCATTTATATAGTGAAAATGATATAAGTGATATTGTTAAAGACACATCAAAAGAGATAGAATTAACAAATTATACCGAAGAAAAGGACTACGATTATTTTTAAAATCGTAGTCCATAAATACTAAATGGTGTCAATTTAGTAAACACACTTGTACATTGACATAATCAATGTGCGTGTGAAAACAATAAATTGTTTTAAATTAATTAAAAGTATTTCAATTTTAAGGGAAATATACTATAATAAATAACTATCAAGTGGGGTGCTATAATGAAAGAGTTTAAAAGAGAAGATTATGTTTATTTAAAACTAATTGATGATTATGAAGATAAAGATGGTGTGAAATATAAAAAAGGTGAAATTTTAAGATATAGAAAAGAGTGGCTAATAGAAAACATCACAGGACGACAATTCAAAAACGTTTTTGATTATGATAATGAGTTAATATACGAAAAAAATGATGATTGTGATGAGAATGATATCTTATATCATAAAATTTATAAATCTATAATTGTTTCTAAAGATAGGAACTATAAACTATACTTATGGCCAGGAGATTATTTTTATCTTAATGATTGGTTATTTCGCCACATAGATGATAATGGAATATATGCCATTACAAATGCTCAAAAAAAATTTATACCCGATAAAACAAATAGTAATAAACTTATTGAATTAACTGAAGGATATCCTTATAAAGAACTTGATGCACGTATTCATTTTAAAAAAGGCGAAAAATTAGATTTTAGTGATCCTGCTATTTTTGCATTATTTTATAATATGGATTGGATGAAACTTTTTGCAAAAACCGAAATTATTTCTGGCAAAGAAAAACAAGAATTATTTGATGAAGATTTTTGTAATGCAATATATGCACAAGAACCTAGTACTGCTTCTATATGGAAAGATGATCCAAATTATGATTTGCATGAATATCACTATTTTAAAATAAAAGATGATATAAGAGTAAAATCTAAAGAAGAACTAAAAAAGAAAACTGGAATCGAAATACCATATAGTATTGATTTCATCTATGATGATGAAGGATTTATAAAATATGCTTCTACAAACACTAGTTGTTATAATACTTCTTATCGAGATACAGAACAGTTAATTTTAAAATTTGCCAATAGAATGTCAGTTGAGGAAGCACACGAATGTCAAAAAAAACTAATTGTTGATTATATAAAGCACCAAGAAGAACAGCACACAAAATGGAAAAAAGAAATGGAAGAAGAAAGAATTAAATTACAAAAATTATATGAATCTCAAAAAAATAATCCGTCCTATTTTCCAGGAGTTAATGGATATTTTGTTCATAATGATAATGAAGAAAAAAATCTAGAAAAAGAGAGATATACTCTACTTCAAATAAAAGACTTTTATAAAAAATTAAAAACATTAGATCCTAGTGTAGTTAAGGAAATGTGTTTTTACGGAGGAACTATACCATATATTTTAAATAATGCAAGTGAAAGTAGGGATTTTGGAGATATAGACATTTTTGTTCCTGTACCCCAAATGGAAAAATTGAGAAAAGAATTAGCTAAACAAGATAGTTTTGAAATGATATGTGATTCAAAACCACTTGCACAATTTTGTCATTTAACTTCAAGAATTCAAAAGAAATCAACAGAATTAGTTGATAAAAATGAACAAACCAATGAATTTTTAGGTTTAATGCTTAATGCAATGACAACTCCACAAAATGAAGATACGATAAATGTTGATAAAGATGGTAACGTTTATGAGCCATTTGAAGAGTTTTTTAGTAGAACTAGATCATATTATAATAAAACGCAAGACTTTGGATTTAAGGCTAAATTATTTGGAATAAATATATCAGTATTTCCAATATATCAACACGAGAATAATATTATGGCTAAAAGTTTTAATATAAATGAGATGTACAGATTTTTGCTTGGAGTAAGAGTATTAAATAATACAAATATTGATAACTTTGTTAGAAATGTTGAATTATATGATTCCGTGTTTAAAGTTCTTCCATTAGAATATACATTAGTTAGTAAAAAAAGCGCAGTTGATGAACAATATTCTTTTAGATTAGAAAAAGATAAAGAAGATGTAGAGTACATTTTATCTCATAAAGAAGAATTAGGAATAGATGATGAGAAAATTCAAGAAATTTTGAGTAAGTATCCAGATTTTTCAATATCTATTGCATATCAAGTTAATGATAACGGAACGACATCTACTATGGGTGGAGCAACGTATAAAGAACTAGTTTTAACAAATAGAAACATAAGTTAAAAAATTATATAAATATTATTCAAATGTATGTTATACTATAGTTAGTTAAGTTTATTACTAACTATTTCTTTTGCTCAAAGAGTTGTTGTACTTCTCTCTCTCGGGCACCAGATTGATAGAAAACTCGAACTTTTCGAGTTTAATTAATAAATACTAACTAGAAATAGTTAGTTTTTTTGTTATTATGAAGAAAGTGAGGAGTTTTATGAGGAGAGTAAAAATAAAAAGGAAGTTTTAAAAAAATGTTATAATAAAAATTTATATAATTTTAATGATTTAATAGATATTTCTAAAGATACTGATAAAGAAACAGAAGTTAATGATTTATAAAAAAGAGATCATAGAAAAAGGATATAACTATTTTTATTAGTCATATTCTTTATTTATACTAAATTTTTGATAATTTAGAAACACACTTGCATAATGACATAATCATTATGCGTGTGATATATATATTATTTTTAGCCTGAATATAAAAATAGTTCAAAATATGATAAAATATTGTGTATATGGAGGTATTCTTATGAACAAACAACACGAAGCATTTTTACAAATTATTATTGATAATAAAGATAAAATAGAAAAGAAAATTGAAGAAAATCCAGAATTTATCACTGAATTAGTACAACACTCAATTGAAAGTGGATCAAATATTCTTTATAAAGGTTTTGATAAAGACAAAAATAATGAACTAAAATATGTAAGAAAATATACAAATGGATTTACTAACAGACTATATAAAACTTGGAAAAAACCTTTTGATTATTTTGAATCATTAATTGAATTAATAGCAAGTTGTACGTATTCATTTACTGAAACTTTTTATGAAGAAGCATATAAAGATGATAATTTACTATTTAATGCATTACAAAACATTCAAGCTCGTGCATTACTTATATCTAGAGAATGTTTAACTTTAATAAAAAACGGATATCCTGATGGTGCTTTTAGTCGTTGGAGAACTATTTATGAATTGTCAGTAATTGGTAAATTATTATACGATGAAAATAGTCAAGATTTATGTGAACGATATTTAAATTATTATCACATTCAAGAATATTTGGATGAAAAATATTCTAGAGAGAGAGGACATCAAGATCATACAGATGAATCGTTTAAAATTCTAGAACAAAATTATAATTTTATGATAAATAAATATGGAAAAGATTATGCCAAAGGAGATTATGGATGGGCAAATGATGTATTTAACAAAAAAAGAGTTACATTCCAAGAAATTAAGGATAGAGTTGACATGGATGGATTATATGGGTACTATAAGTTATCTTCTGCATATATTCATGGTAATCATAAAGCCAATGAAGAATCATTAGGAGTGATACCTAATTTAGGTAAATTAAAATTAGTTGGACCTTCAAATTATGGACTATCTATTCCTATGCAAAATGTTGCAATATCATTGGTTAATATTTCTACATATTTCTTTTTAACTTATTCTAACCTTGATGTATGGACTGCGTGTTCTATAATGAATAAATTTTTAGATAAAATAATAGTAGAATCAAATAAAGTACAAATTAAAATTGAAGATAAAGAAAATAAAATAAGAGGAATATATCCTAATGTTTTGATTACTTCTTTTAAAGGGAAAAATAATTCATCTTCCATATTATTACATAGCATTCGAGCAAATCTTACAGATAAATTAGAACTAACAAATAGTTTTTCAACGAGTGAAAAGGAATTGAAAAATAAGATTAGTAAAAACAAATATAAATATATAATTTCATTTGGACAAAAGCCTAATTGTGATCATATTTATATAGAATTATATGGAAGTAAAAATAATGATAAAATAGAAACTTCTTTTCCTTACAAAAAATTGGTATCATTTTTGAAAGAGAATAACATAGATTATTCTATATCAAAAAATGCTGGAAACTATTTATGTAATAATATTTATTATGAAGGAATGAAATATATTAAAGATAATTCTTTAGAAATAGAAATGATTTTTATTCATGTTCCGTCAATAAATGCGAAGTTCAATTTTGAAAAAATAAGTAAAATTATTTCTAATTATATTGAAATATTAGTTGAGAAAAGCAATTAATATTATGGTATGCTAAATAGTAGGTGGTGATTATTTATGCAAGAGATAATAAATAAAATAGTAGAACAAAATAAATCTTTACTTGGTGATAATCCAAATATAGATAAAATAAATGCAGGATTCACTAACACTATTTATAGTGTTAGTAATAAATATATTATTAAGATATGTTCTAAAATAGATAATGAAGAAAAATTTAAAAAGGAAATAGATTTTTATAACGCAAATAAAGATAATAAATTAATCCCTAGAATGTATTATGCAAGCACAGATAAAACTGAAATACCATATTATTATGAAATATTAGAAAAAAATTGAAGGTGTTACTTTATATGATATATGGCATACTTTATCTGAAGAACAAAGAGAGGATATAACTAGACAATTATGTGATGCCATGAAACAATTTCATAGTAATAAAGGAATTGTGGATAATTGGATTGATAGTAATAAATCTTTATTCATGAGTTATTTTAATAAAGCAAAAGAATTAAATTTATTAACTAGTGATGAAATAAAATTATTAGATAAAGCATCTTTAAAATTTGATGAATTATTTAAAACAGATGAATACGTTTTAGTTCATAATGATTTACATTTTGACAATGTATTTTATAATGGTAGAAGTATCAAATTAATTGATTTTGAAAGATCTCTATATGCACCAAGAGAATGCGAATTAGGTATATTATATAGAATGGTAAGGTTCCCATGGAAGTTTGCTTCTGAAGAGAATGAAAAATATACAAATAAAAAAGACTATGAAAATATAATGTCTTATATTGAAAAGTATTATCCTGAGTTAATATATATAGATAATTTATATAAGAAATTAGCAGCATATGATATGATTTATTATTTACGACCATATGTAAATAATCCAAAATATATTGAGAATAAAGAAGATACGTTAAATGCAGCTAAAATAGTTGCTGAGGAGTGAGAAAAATGGATAATTTTATTTGCAAAGTTGCTACAAGGGAAGAATTGTTAAAAAGATGGGATTATTTGATTAATATTCATCCAGGTAATAATGATTGGGTAAAATATAAAGAAAATGCAATTAGGAATTTTGATGATAGAAGTACAATTCCATATTTGGGCTTATTAAATGATGAAATAATATGTGAAGCAACTGCTTATATTGGAGAATCTGTTTTTGTAGGTGATATAAGTGAACCATCAGGATTGTTAAATGATAATATGGCTTATTTAGCTGCTTTTAGAACTAATAAAGAATATTAAGGAAAAGGTTACTTTAGTAAATTATATAATTATATAGAAAATGATTTGAAACAAATGGGATATTTAGAATTGTGTTTGGGTGTAGGTCTAGAAGCAGTTAGAAGTACTGAAATATATTTTCATTTAGGTTTTAGAGAATATATAAAAACTTTAATTGAATATGAACAATCAAGAGATAATTCCTCAAGAAAAGAAGGAGATGTCATACTTTTCTATAAAAAGAAAATATAAAAAATTTTTAAATATATATTTTTGGTGTGGATAAATTAAAAATTTGTGTTAGAATTATATTAGTTAATTTTATTACTAACTATTAAATGTTGCCTAAAAAGTTGTCGTACTTCTTCCTTTAGGGCACCATTGACGAATCTGTTCGAACTATTCGAACTTTAATACGTTTTCAGTCTGAAATATGACTGATTTTTTTTGTATCATCGTAGAAAGAATATAATAACTATATTTATTAAAAATATTTTAATCAATAATAGACAACCAATTTATATAATAATATCTCATGTTTTTCTGATATTAAATCCAATCATAGGATTTTTTTAAAATTAATGATATAATAAATTAGAAAGAAGACGATGTTATGATACCTACAATAAAATTTAGAGAAATGACTTTACAGGAAAATATAGATATAATTAAATGGGCGTTTTATGAACAAAATGGTTCACTTTCTGTTCATGATTTTACAGTTGGTTATTTTACAGAATTATCTGTTTTCGATAATAATACTCCACAAGAGGAAGTATATAAAAAAATAGAAGAAGTTGTTACTAAAGAATATAATAAATATTTAGATAAAATTAAAAGTGAAACAAAAAGATATAATGATATTTGGAAAAAATATAATAACAAATATTTTTCAATGTTATCAACTTATTTTGAAATTGAATGGCCTAACATTGATGTGATAGAAGGAACTGTAGGTTTGATTCCAGTTTTCCCTAGATATTTAGATAAATTTTCTTTTTCGATTAGTACAGATGTTGAAGAATGGAAATTAATTGAAACTTCTGCTCACGAAACATTACATTTTATATGGTTTGAAAAATGGAAACAAATTCATCCTGAAACTCCAAAAAGAGAATATGATTCACCATATATAACATGGGAATATAGTGAAATGGTAACTGATCCTATTTTGAACAATAAACCTTTTTCAGAAATTTTTGATAATATATTTATTGAACGTGGGTATGATAGTTTTTATGAACTTACAGATAATGGTAATTTAGTAATGGATAATTTAAGAAATATTTATAGTGAAAATATTTCTGTTGAGGACAAGATGAATAAAGGATTTGAATATGTAAAAAATATTTTGGAATCAATCAATAATAATGTAAAATAAGTTGGCAATTATATGAATATTCATTTAAATAGAAATGGAAGTTAGTTTAAAAAATCAAAATAAAATTTCTATTGAACATATAATATAATTTTAAAAAAATAGGTTAAAAAAATACCTATTTTTTAATTTATAATGTTTTTTATATAGTTTAATTCATATTAAACATTATTACTAAAAAGTTATTTGGGAAAAATTTTTACTTTAATTTTCTTTGATATAGTAGAAAAGGTATAATCAAATTTTTCATAGAAGTTAGTTAAATAGGTAAATGCAAATTTCATATAATTATTGA
>UMEZ01048581.1_pt1 | contig 50620 bp, 33 predicted proteins | sample 1964841 | NCBI WGS metagenome assembly UMEZ01 (sample SAMEA4836029, study PRJEB28245) | human gut metagenome | biome: gut microbiome; material: fecal sample | place: Denmark | collected 2008 | reverse complement strand
TTAGCGGACGCTACAGCCCGGACAGCCCTCGGATGATGAATGCGGCGCGCCAGCTCTGCATAAGAAATGGTGGAACCGTAAGGAACTTTCATCAGTTCATGCCAGACTGAGTTTTGAAATTCCGATCCGGTAAATACAATGGGTATATCAAAGTCTCTGCGTTCCCCCTGGAAATATTCACGGAGCTGGCTTACCGCCTGTTCAATAACCTCGGAAGTTCCTTCTTCATATTCAGCGTTGAGATGCCGGCAAATGCGGCGGTCTATCGTGCCGCGGCGTTTTTCCTTTGCCCAGTCGCAAATGCAAAGATTGCCGCCATATGAGCCAATCATCATTTCTCCAACGGGCGACAGATAACGGATTATTTTAATTGCCTCCATCTTCTTGTCCTTGTTATTGCATAACGCTCTTTCATCCATCCCCTGTACGGCTGGGAAACATTGCTCCATGCCTGCCTGTTCATGTCCCGAAGCACAATGTTCCGCCCCAAAGGCTCTTCTCCGGCAGCCTTTAGCACATTTCCTTGCTATCTGCAATCTTTCTTCCGCATTTGCTTTTTGTTTCCAATCGGACGTGAATCCCAAGTTATTCGCCCTCTCCGGCCGGACACCGATAATCCGGATACCTGCTTTTCCCTTGAATCATTCCCCATTCAATCAACCATGACGATACCTCGCACAAGAGAGGCAAAATCCCTGCGTTTTTAATGCTGATGCAAGGCCCTGAATAATATTGGGTGGCGTCCCCGGCAGGAATCGAACCTGCATCTAGTCTTTAGGAGAGACCCGTTCTATCCATTGAACTACGGGGACCGGACATGGCCCGTGCATGACAATAAACGGGAAGGCCTCCGCGCTCAAGCAAAAAGCAGGAGGAGTATGCCATGCATCGTGATTTTGAACAGTATTCACCAGGATAATTTTTACGGATTTCTGAAACTTCCCGTTTCCCCTCCTTTCTCCGCGCATCCCTGGCCGAATACGGCCATTGTTCCGATTACCTGCCGGAAGCGGCCCAGAATAATGAAATAACCGTCTTCCGCTGGCCCCTCGGGGCCGGAAGGCGCCGCCACTCCTGCAGAGAGTCATTTCCGCTGAATCTTATCGCCAAAAAACAACGGAAAGAAAACAATCCTCCAGAAAGCTCCGTCCAGATGAGCCAATGATGAAAAAACAGAGAAGAACAGAACCCCTGCATGAGAGATTATCCTCCGGAACAGCATCCCCCCTGGAAAGGGGAACAGGCCATACAAAAATCTTGAGAAGGGGGCGGAAGGGCCGTAGCGTTGCCGTATCATTCCCGCCATGCTCAACTTCGTTTACGATAACAAAACCACTCTTATTTTCGGAAAAGGCACCCACCATGAAACGGGAACCCTTCTCAAGCCGTTAGGCAAAAAAATCCTGCTTCATTACGGTAGCGGCAGCATCAGACGTTCCGGTCTTTACGATGCCGTCACGGCATCCTTAAAAGCCGCCGGCGTGGAGTATGAGGAACTGGGAGGCGTCCAGGCAAACCCTACGCTGCCCCTGGTGTATGAAGGCATCCGCCTCTGCCGGGAACACGGCCTGGGCCTCGTGCTGGCCGTGGGAGGAGGCAGCGTGATTGACTCTGCCAAAGCGATTGCGCTGGGCGTTCCCCATGAAGGGGACGTATGGGAACTATACCTTTCCAAAAAACAGCCTCAGTCCGACCCTCTGCCCGTCGCAACCGTGCTGACCATTCCAGCCGCGGGCAGCGAGAGCAGCCCGAATACGGTCATCACCAATGAAGAGACCAGAAGAAAACTGGGGTACGGTTCCCCCAAACTGCGCCCCGTATTCAGCATTATCAACCCGGAATTGTTCTTTACGCTCCCGCACCGCCAGATGGCCAATGGCATCAGCGACATGATGAGCCACATTTTTGAGCGCTATTTCACCAAAACCCTGCATACGGACCTTTCCGACAGCCTTTGTGAGGCCACCCTGCGCACCATCATGAAAAACGCCCGCATCCTGAACGGGAACCTGAATGATTACAACGCCTGGGCGGAAATCGCGTTTTCCGGCAACATCGCCCACAACAACCTGTTGGGGGTAGGCCGCGAACAGGACTGGGGCTGCCACGCCATGGAACACGAATTGAGCGCACTGTACCATGTGGACCACGGAGCAGGCCTGGCCGTCGTCACCCCGGCATGGATGAAGTATGTTTCCCCCAAACACCAGGAAATATTCGTGCAGTTCGCCGTCAATGTGATGGGAGTGGAAGGTTCCTTCCGGGAACCGTCAGCCATCATCCGGGAAGGTATTTCCCGTCTGGAACGTTTTTACCGGGAATTAGGGCTTCCGACGACTATGGAAGAACTGAACATCCTTCCCGGGGATTTCCCCCTGATGGCGGAACAGGCCGTCAGTGTGCGCGGCCCCGTCGGCGGACTGGAAAAGCTGGATGTCCGGGACATCCAGGCCATCTACCGACTGGGTTGCAGTAATCTGCAGCACGCATGACGAAAGGGGAAAAACGTCTGATCATGGAATACCCCTTCCCTCACTCCCGGCCTTGTTGACAGCGTTAAGACAATCTCCCTTTTCCCGCAGCCTACTTGCAACTTGCCAAAGATTTTACTTGGAAGTAGTCTGGCGGAATGAACAGATTCTTTTCCGCTCTTTTTCTGGCGGCAGGATTGCTGGCCTCCGGAATGCCGTCCCCGGCGGACGCATCCACCCCTCCGCAACAACATGCCCTTGCGGAGGGTAAAAATTCCCCTGTTTCCCCGCAGCAAAGGAAGCAAGCTGTTGAAAACCTTGAAAAGCTTCTGGGCAAAAGGCTGTTCAAGAAAGCGGCGGAACAGGCCCTGAAACAACTCCATGAATATGACGACCAATACAGCGGGACAGATCTGCTTCTTTACTACCAGGCTCTTACCCGTCTCAATGCCCTGGATGATTCCATCAATCTGGATTCCATTCTGCAGGAACAGATGAAGCTCCACGGCGCCAATCCCCATTTCCTGAGGGACGCCGCACTCCTGTACCAGAGTGCCTGCCATACGTTCAAACTGGTGGACGGCGCCTATATCCGCGGCGCCGGGCCATGGGATGGAGAATATTCCGGAGAAGCAAGGGACCGTGTGGAAGCCCTGCGGTGCCTTGTCAAAGCCATGCAGCTTGCGGAGAAGGGCAACAACATGAAACTTCTGGGACAACTGCGCTTCATCACGGCACAGGCGTTGCCGGTCAAAGGAAACCGCTACGCTCCCCTTTCCGCCTTCCAGTCTTACGCAGCCCTGGGGAACCTGACCAACCTGAAGGAATTGCCGGATTACGTCTCCAGAGAGGAAGCATCCCCTTTTCGAAACGTCGCCACCGTTCCCGTCATGGTCAATGCCAGAACAGGAAAGCCGGAAGTTATCTTTTACCATGCCTCTTCCTCCTGGGAAACAGCTAAAAACGACGGGGAACGCATGCGCTGGCTGCTGGACGCCGCCATTCAGGTGAATCCGGAACTGGCCAACCAGGTCAATTATTTCACCGCCTCCTGGTGCCGCCGGCTGTTCTCTTATGCCAATACGGCGCCGGACCAGGAATTCGTGTACGGCCCCGGCAACGCGGGCATGGTGGCGGGCATCAACCCGGCGGAATTAAAAACGGACCAGACCATCGTTAAAACCGACCGGACGGGCAACGGTAAATTCCTGCTCACCAACCTTCCCCCGGATTATGATTTCATCCGGATTGCTTCCGCCGTCCGAATAACGCCGGAGCCGGATTACTACGTTAACGCCGCCAATCTGGCAGCGGACGAATTCCTGGCCCGCAACCAAAGACCCGCTGCCGCGCAGTTTTTAGGAAAAATCCTTCAAACCTGGAACGCACAATCCTGGAACAAAAAGGACAAGGAGGAATTTCTGGACGTGGCGGACAATCTGAAAAAACGCATCGCCTCCATCACGGAACCCAACGGAACATTTGATATGGATAAAAGAACGCTGCTGGCGGGAGAACCGGTTACTGTTTCCTTCTCCTACCGCAACGCTTCCCGGGCCTGCGTAGCGGTCCGCCCCGTGGATATGAAACGGTGGCAGGAAGAACGCATGGACAAGGTCCAAACCTCCAAAACGCTGGGAAAAGCTTACAAAGACAGGTATTCCAACCTGGGGAACCTGCTCTTCAGCCTGTTGCATGACTCATCCTATGCCCGCTATCTGGGAGAGGAAATCAAGGGGGATGAGATAACCCTGACTCCCGGGAACCGGTACCTGAACCACATCGCTCACATTCCCGTACCCACCCGCAAACCCGGCTGGTACCTGCTCACCGTCACACTGGAAAACGGCTACCGGTTCCATCGCTTTCTTACTCTGTCAGACATGGTGCTGGTACGCCGTTCCGTTCCGGAAGGCAATCTCTGGTTCCTGGCGGACGCCGGAACGGGAATGCCCGTGGAAGGAGGCAGCCTGCGGCTCCTCCGCTACCGGCAGGATAAAACGCTCCAAAAACGCCAGGTAAAGGGAATCACGGACAAGGACGGAGCCATGATAGAAACAATCCCTCACCGCCATTCCAGCGCCCCTCCCTACAACATGTTCCTGGGCATCGCTTCCAAGGGGGACAGTTATGTGCTGGCGGGAATATCTGACTACGGCTGGGAATCCGGCAATTACCTCATGGATACGGCCAACAAGGCCTCCGACTCCTATTCCTGCTTTTTCCTGGAAAGCCAGCCCGTGTACCGCCCCGGACAGACGGCCCGTTTCAAAGGCGTCCTCTTCCGCCCGGACATCGCGAATCCCGGAACAAAAGACTGCGCCGGAAAAAAACTGACGCTGACCATTGCCTCTCCAACAGGGGATGAGAGCATTTTCCCTCCAAAGACCGTCACGACGGATTCCACAGGCAGCTTTGAACTAGAACTGCTCATTCCTGCGGACGCCCCGCTGGGCCAGTATGGGGCCAAGCTGAAACTGCATGACTCCGCAGATCCGGATTTCCGGCTGTATGCCCCCCTTTTCCGGATGGAAGAGTATAAAAAGCCGGAATTCTCCGTCAGAATGGATGCCCCCGCCAAACCTATCCGGCTGGGACAACCCATTCCCGTCGCCATTCAGGCGGATTATTACGCGGGCGGCCCCGTAAGCGGGGGGAAGGCAACCATCACCATCACCCGGACGCTGGGGGCGAACATCTGGACGCCTTACTGGAAATGGAGCTGGCTGTACGACAGGTCTTTCAGCCCGTACTACATTCCCTTTTTCCCGGATGCGCCTCTGACCGTCCTGGAAAAGACGGTGCCGCTGGACAAGGACGGAAAAGCATCCGTAGAATTACCCACGGCGCAGGATGCCCGGGATTTCCCCTCCAGCAACGTCACCTACCGCGTTTCCGTCAGCGTGATGGACGCCTCCCTGCGGGAAGTTTCCGCTTCCGGACAAGTCATTGCCACTTTCCGTCCGTTTAATATCTTCACCACCCTGAACTGCGGCTATGCCCCCGCCGGAACGCCGGTCCGGGCATCCATTACCGCAGCCACGGCGGATGGCGCCAAAATTGCCCATGCCAGGGGAACCTGCGTCCTGCAGCATATCCGTGCGGACGGCAGACGGGAAACGCTGGAAACATGGGATATCGCCACCGGGAAAGATGGGGAAGCCTCCCTGTCCTTCCAGACCGGGGAATCCGGCCTGTATGCCCTTTCCACAACCCTGGAGGACGGGCACGGCAACAAGGTGGAAGAATCCTTCCAGTTCCTTTCCTACGGCAAGGGCAAACAGAATCCTTTTAAAATCAATCCTCTTTCCATCCATCCGGACAAAAAGGAATACGCTCCGGGAGATACGGCCAGGCTGCTCGTCACCTCTGATTATCCGGACGCCCGCGTCTGGACCTTCCTGCGCAACTCCTGGAAAAACGAATCCCGCCGTCTGGTTTCCCTGGACCGGCAGACAGCCCTTGTGGAATGCCGCCTGACCCGGGAAGATATGCCCAATATGGGAGTCAACGCCTTCACCGTCAGAAACGGAGAACTTCATGAGGCTTCCGCCGAACTTCTGATTCCGCCCGCCGGACAGCTTCTGGCTCCTTCCGTAGTGCCGGGCAAATCCCAATACCGGCCCGGTGAACAAGGCAACGTCACCATTCAGGTCAAGGGGCCGGACGGCAAACCCGTCAGTAACGGCATCGTCGCCCTGGCCGTTTATGACAAGGCTCTGGAATACATCGCACGCCCCAATATTACGGACATCTCCAAAACCGTATGGGGCAGACTGAACGAAACCGGCTTCCTCAGCCTGAAAAAAATGACGGCTTCCGGCACGCAGCAGGATCGCGGTCCGGGCCAGCCCTCTTTCCAATCCCTGCTCTACAGAAATTACGGACCTATGGCGAGAAAGGCCAAAGGGACCGTTAACGGCTTTGCGGAGGCAGTGTTCGATTCCGGTGCTGATGCTGCCGCAAGCCGCGCATTGGCTACAGGAGCGGCCGCCCCCGCCGCCGTTCCGGTCATGGCCATGGCCGCGGACAAAGAAAGTGCAGAAAGCGAGTCCCTTGCAAACGGACAGGGAAATGCGGACGCGCAGGAAAACGGTTCCCCGCACATTCAACTGCGCACCAATTTTGCGGACTGCATCAAGTGGTGCGGCACGCTCAAAACGGATGAAGAAGGAAACGTTGCCGTACCCGTGGAAATGCCGGACAACCTGACCACATGGAAGGCCTCAGCCTGGGTCATCACCCCCGGATTGCAGGTTGGGCAGGCTTCCGCGGAATTCCTGACCACGAAGGACTTCATGGTCAGCATGCAGGCCCCGCGCTTCTTTGTGGAAAAAGACATCGTGATGCTCAGCGCCCTGGTCCGCAACCGGACGGGAAAGGCTGTCCGCGCCCGCGTTTCCATTTCCCTGAAAGACGGGTGCCTGGAACTTCTCCCGGCTGACGATCCGGCCGTGAAGGGGCTTTCCGCAGATACGGATAATTCCGCCGTGCGGGAAGTGGACGTTCCTGCCCAGGGGCAGGCAGTCGTCAACTGGTGGGCTGCCGCCGTCAGGGAGGGAACCGCCGCCGTCGCCATGGAAGCATCGGCTGGCTCTACCGGAGACGCCATGCAGATGAACTTCCCCGTACTGGTGCACGGCATGAAGCAGCTCCATGCGGAAAGCGCCGCAGTGCTCTCCGGAGAACAGGAAAAGACACTTTCCATTTCCCTGCCGCAGCAGCGGCGCAGGGAGGAAAGCGAACTGGTCGTCAAGGTCTCCCCCAGCATCGCCCTCAGCATGGTGGAGGCCCTGCCCTATCTGGCGGAATACCCCTATGGCTGCGTGGAACAGACGCTCAACCGCTTCCTCCCCGCCCTCGTCGTGACGGACACGCTCAAGCAGCTCGGCCTGAATCCCGGAGCGGCGCTGAAAAGCCATCGCAGCCTGAATCCCCGGGACATCAGGAACAAGGCCTTCCATGACAGCGTCATGAAAAAACTGGAACGCAACCCCGTTTATGATGAAGCCGCGCTGAAAAAGATGGCTGCCAGGGGAATCTCCTCCCTCCGGGAAAAACAGCTCTCCAACGGCTCCTGGGGATGGTTCGGAGGAGCGGAAGAGGGAGATCCCGTCATGACGGCCCACGTGGCTCACGGCCTGAAAATTGCTTCAAACACGGTCAACGTGCCGGAAGGCATGCTTTCCGGCGCTGTCCGCTGGCTGAAAAACTATCAGGAACGCCAGACAGCTCTTCTTGAACAAGGAGACAAATTCCGGAAACTGGAACAACTGCCGGACGGACCTGAAAAGAAGGAAGCCCTCCGCAAACTGGGGAATTACCGCCTGACGGCCTCCGCGACGGATACCCTGGTCTACTCCGTCCTGGCGGAATGCGGCGTGAAAAACCTGCCTATGGAACGCTACCTGTTCCGTGACAGGCTGGAACTTCCCGTCATCAGCCAGATTCAACTGGCGGAAATCCTGCTGGACGCCCACCGCATGGACGACTTCAACAAGGTAATGCCTGTCATCTCCCAATTCCTCCAGCAGGACGATTCCCTGCAAACCGCCTGGCTACGCCTTCCCAATGCAGGATACTGGTGGCGCTGGTACGGCAGCAGCGCAGCCACGCAGGCGGCCTACCTGAAACTGATGTCCAAGAGCGCCCCCGGCAATCCCGTCACGGCGCGCCTGGCAAAATGGCTGCTCGACAACCGCGCCAACGGTTCCTACTGGGACTCCACCAAGGATACGGCGGATTGCCTGGAAGCCCTGTCCGCCTACCTCCTTCAGACCAGGGAAGGCATGGAGGACATGGAAGCGGAAATCCTTTATGACGGCGTTCCGGTTAAAACGGTTTCCTGCACGAAGGAAACCCTGTTCACCTTTGACAATGCTTTCCGCATGAGCGGGAAAGCCCTGGCGGACGGCAGCCACGTCATCACCATCCGCAGGAAAAAAGGCAGCGGGAACATCTATGCCAATTCCACGCTCAGCTACTTCTCCCTGGAAGACCCCATTCCCGCCGCTGGCAATGCCGTCACCGTGGAACGCTCCTATTACCGCATCCGGAAGGAAACGGTGAAAAACGGCTCCGTGAAGGACACCCAGACGGATGCAGGAGAGCTCGTCTCCCAGGGCAGAGACCTAACACGGCGCACGCTGTTGAAAAACGGGGACGTCATCGCCAGCGGCGACATCATTGAAGTGGTGATGACCGTGAAAACGAAGAACGACGTGGAATACCTCATGCTCCAGGATCCCAAGCCCGCAGGCTGCGAATCCCGGGAAACCGCCAGTGGCTACGCCCGGCTGGGAACCGTCTTCGGCTACAGGGAAATAGGGGATGAAGAAATATGCCTCTTCCTTTCCTCCCTGCCCATGGGCCAATACCAGATCAGCCACCGCCTGCGCGCGGAACGTCCGGGACGCTTCAGCGCCCTTCCGGCCGTCATTGAGGCCATGTACGCCCCGGAACTCCGCGGCAACAGCAGGGAACATAAAATCGGCATTTCCATGCCTGTTGAACAGAATAATGACCAGCCGCAGTAGCACTGGGCAAAAACGCCACGATCAACACGTATCCGAAAAAAGGCAGATATTATATAGTTAATATTCTTGTCGAACAAATAAGAAAAGAAAAACAAAAAGGAAATCATCGGTAGAAGTGATGATCATAAAATTGAATCTTGCAACTACGAATAGCAAAATCAACTGTCGCAAAATTTCCCATACTAATTATATTTTTCTTTGTCTTTAATAAAGAAGTCTCAATTCTTCAGTTCCGCTTTCCTCAATTGCAGAAACGATCAATAACCTTTGCAATCTCTTTATTATTTACATCTGATACCTCATATTCGGATAAAAAATAACAATAATTTTACATAATTACAAAATATCATAATTTAATTTTTGTTATTAAAAAATCATTAGTTAAATTATGTTGTAGAAGATAATTTCGTATCTTTACAGCCAAAATTCTGAACTATGGACTTATTTTTCAATAATAATGTGACTGAAGGCTACAAAAACCATAGCCAAATAGCAAGAAGACTAACCGAAGATTGGGTAGAACGCAATATGTTTTGCCCTATTTGTGGACACTCTGTATTGAATCATTACCAAAACAACAAACCTGTTGCCGACTTCTATTGTTGTTGCTGCCATTCGGACTTTGAACTAAAAAGTCTTAAAAGTTCCAATAAAATATTAAGCAAAAAGATAAATGATGGAGCCTATGACACGATGATTAGCCGGATAAAATCATATAACAATCCAAACTTCTTTTTTATGAACTATGCAGATGGAGCGGTAAACAACCTTTGGCTAATTCCTAACCATTTCTTTATTCCTGCTATTATTGAAAAACGTCCTCCTCTCTCAGCAAATGCAAAAAGAGCGGGATGGACAGGCTGCAATATCCTTTTGAGTGAAATACCAGAAAGTGGAAAAATACAAATCATCAAAAACTCTATTGTAATTGAGAAAGAAGAAATTCTTGCAAAATACAAACGTACAAAATCACTCTTAACAAAAAACCTTGATAGTCGAGGATGGCTTATGGATGTTCTTGCCTGCGTTGAAAGACTCCCCAACAAAGACTTTACACTTAATGAAATGTATTTATTTACTGAAGAACTTCAAGCAAAACATCCTGTAAATACTTTCATTCAACCTAAGATACGTCAACAACTACAGCGTTTACGCGACAAAGGGTATATAGAATTCTTAGATAGAGGACACTATCGAAAATTGTAAGCATAATTAACCTTTTCGTAGAACAAATAAGAAACGCCTTGAGTCACTCAAAAACAGAGTAAAGAGAGTCAGAATAACGAGTTCTTCCAAATGCTCCGGATAGACACGTTTCCCCTGTATTCCAGCTCCTTCCCGCACTAAAAACTCTTGCAATCCGCTTGCGGAAGCGGAGAATGTGCGACCCACCGCGCAGCGGGCCGCACCATGCCATCAGAAGCGCTGAAAGGACATATCGCGATGGGAGCGGCGGCCGTCATCTGGGGCCTCATGTCTCCCGTCAGTAAACTGGTCATGCAGCAGGGAGAAGTAAGTTCCGCCTCTCTCGCCACATTCCGCCTGCTGGGAGCGGCCCTCCTGTTCTGGCTGGCCTCCGCTTTCGTGCCAAGGGAACCCATAAAGAGGAAGCATCGGCTGCCTCTGTTTTACGCCTCCCTGTTCGGAATCATTTTCAACCAGATGGCCTTCACGGTGGGCGTAGGGTTCACTTCCCCGGCGGATGCGGCCATCATCACCACCATTACACCGGTATTGACCATGATTCTGGCGGCGTTCGTCCTCCGGGAAATGGTCACGGGGAAAAAAATCATCGGGGTCTGCGCCAGCGCCATCGGAGCCATGCTGCTGGTTTCCGGCAGCGGCGCGCATGCGGCGGCCCTACCGGGAGACAACAACCTGCTGGGGGACATTCTCTGCCTGGCTTCCCAGTGCAGCGTAGCCGTTTACTTTGTTTTTTTTAAGAACCTGATTGGCAGATACTCTCCCGTCACCCTGCTGAAATGGATGTTTACGTATGCCGCAGCCGCCTGCCTCCCCTTCACCTTCCGGGAAGTGGGTTCCATCCATTATTCCGCTCTGCCCGTACAAACATGGCTGGGCATTGCCTATGTGGTGGCTCTGGCTACTTTTGTCAGCTATATCTGCCTGTCTTTCGCCCAGCAGAGGCTGAAACCCACCGCCGTCAGCATGTACAATTACTGCCAGCCGGTGATCGCATCATCCGTAGCGGTGATGTGGGCCATGGACCACTTCGGATGGATGAAAGTCCTCTCCGTCCTGCTGGTCTTCACAGGTGTGCTTCTGGTCACCGGAACCAGGGGAAAACGGGCCGTCCAGGAACAATAAACATGCCATTCCTCCGAATTTCCGCCTCCACGCCCTGCCGGAAAGGCAAAATAATTCCTCTCTTCGCCGTCAACATGCGGCCCAATGCCGGCTCACCTCACGGCATGCCATGCGCCGCCCCGGCAATAATGAAAAAATAGATGGGAAATCCCGCCATCCTGATGTAGCATTCCCAGGTAATTTTCCGCTTTCCCCCTTTCCGGGGAATCCTGCTTCCCTGCCATGAACCGATTCTTTCTATCCTGGGACAAACCGGCCTGCCGTGCTGTGGCGGAACGCCTGCTTTCCCTGGGAAATGGCTTCCACCGGCATCTGGTGCTGGTTCCCACACGGGAATCCGGGAGGCAGCTGAGGGAATACCTTGCCTCCATTTCCCGTACACAGGCCATCTTTGCTCCCCAGGTCATTCCGGCAGACCAGTTCCCCCGGATGGAAGAAAAGGAAGAAACGGCGTCCGCTCCGGAAGAACTGGCCGGGTGGCTCCTGGCCCTGGGGAAAACGCCTCACCGCCTTTATCCCCGCCTGTTTCCACGCACCATGCCGGAGGATTTTTCCAGCATGCTGGAAATGGCCGGCAGCCTGCAAACCCTGAGGCACGCCATGGCGAACCAGGGCGTCTCCTGCATCATGGCCCACCATGCCTGTGCGGGCAGAGACGAACGCTGGAAGGACATGGAAAGGCTGGAGGGACAATGCACGCAACAACTGGAAAGCTGGAAGCTTGAAGACAGGACCGCCATGAAGGCGGAAGCCCCGCCCCGGCTGCTGAACTCCCTGCGGGAAACAGGTGGAAACATTATTCTGGCCTGCACAGCGGAGGTGCCGTCTCCCCTGCGCCATGCCCTCCAGCATGCGGAAAGAAATGGCGTACCCGTCCAGATATGGATCCATGCGCCGGAAGAAGAAGCCGCCTCCTTTGATTCCTGGGGATGCCCTCTGCCGGAAGAGTGGTCCCGGCGCCCCATCCCAATCCGCGACGGTCAAATCAGAATTGCGGCCAACCCGGCGCGGCTGGCTGAAGAAACGTGCCGCATCATCGCCCGCACAGCGGAAGGAGGAACGCCGGACATCGCCCTGGGCGTTTGCGATCCTGACATGAACGTCGCCCTGGACGCAGCCCTTCGCCAATACGGCTGGGGCCTCCACAATCCGGAAGGGAAGCCTTTTGCCGGAAACGGTGTCATGGACCTGCTCCGCAACCTTCGGCGGGCACTGGAAGAAAAGGGGACGGCGCGCCCCGTCTATTCCCTGGCGCGCTCCTCCCTGCTCTGCGCCTCCCTGGGAATAAAAGGCCAGCAGGGTTGCTGCGCCGCGCTGGACAAAATCCAGCAGAAATTCCTTCCGGAAACGGAAGAATACCTGCTTTCCAGGCTGAAAGAGGCTTATCCCGGCGCCTTTCCTTCCATCCAGGCCATTCTGGAATGGCGGAACCGGATGGCGGAACCGGGAATGCTGGGGGAACGGCTGATGGAATGGTTCCCGGCTTTGGCAACCATCTATGGCCCGGAGACGGAAGCCATGGAAATGTTCCATTCCTGCCTTTCCGGGCTCATGCGTCTGCAACAGCGCTCCACCGCGTTTTCCAGCCCGGAGACGGCTCTCCTGCTCCTGATGAAATGCCTCCAGCCGCTGCGCGTCAGAAACAGGAGAAAAGCTCATGCGGCGCTGGATTCCCTGGGCTGGATGGAAGTTCACTTCCGCCCGGAAAGAAACCTCATTCTCACGGGACTAAACGAAGGGACCGTACCGGAAGGAGGTGTTTCCGACCAGTTTATGCCGGAGGAACTGCGGGAAACCCTGGGCATTGATTCCTTTAACCGGAAAAAAGCCCGGGACAGTTTTCTGCTGACCGCCCTGCTCCATTCCCGCGAACGGGAAGGCAGTCTCACCATCCTTCTCTCCCGGACCAGCAGCAGGAACGATCCTCTGACCCCTTCCTCCCTGCTCATGCGCTGCCCGGAGGCGGAGCTGCCGCACCGCGTAGAACGGCTTTTCCAGGAAATCAGCGATGTGCCCGCCCCCCTGCCCTACCAGCGCGGAAACTGGCATCTTCAACCCGCGGAAGGCTGGAAGACCGCTGAGGACATCGGCGCGATGGCGCCCGGTTACAAAAACCCGTGGAAGGAAAGAGGGCTGGCCTTTTCCCCCTCCGTCCTCAAAAGGTTCCTGGCCTGCCCCATGCGCTTCTGGATTCGGGAGGCGCTGCACATGAATGAGGAAGAATTCCTGCCGGACAAAGAGGACATGGCCGTCAACGAACTGGGCACCATGCTGCACGACGTGCTGGAATGTTTCTGCCGGGAACACGCCGTCCTGAAAGACGGCATGAACGCAGCCTCCTTTCAGGACGCTATCACGGAAATACTGGAACAAACCTTCCGGAAACAATACGGCCCCTCCCCCCTCATGCCCCTGCTGCTGCAAAAACGCTCCATGGAACAGAGGCTTTCCGTTTACGCCGTTCAGCATTTGCAGGCCCTTCAGGAAGGATGGTCCTGCATTGCCTTTGAGCACCAGGTAGAAAACTGGATACTGGGCGGCTTCCCCATGAAATTCCGCATTGACCGCATTGACCGCCATGCGGACGGGCGCATACGGGTCATTGACTACAAAACGGGAGCGGCCTCCTCCTGTGAAAAAAAGCATCTGGAACCGCTCGGACGGCCGGACGCCCTGCCCCTGCTTTCCCCAGCCCTGCATCCCTACACCAAACGCCTGAAAAACAGGAAGCTGGCGCACGCGCGCTGGAAAGACCTGCAGCTACCCGTTTATGTGCTGTGGGCCTCGGAAACCTACGGGGGGCATCCCTCTGCGGCTTATTACGCCCTCCCCGCCAATCCCATGGACATCGGAATCTCCTCCTGGGACACCCTCCACGACACCATGCCCGGATATGAGGAATGCGCGCTGGACAGCGCCTGTTCCTGGACGGTGGAGCTGATGAAACTTCTTCATGAAGGACGCGGTCTCATCACTGCGGAGGAACTGGGCTGGACACCGCCCTCTTATGACGTATTCAAGGACCTGATGACTTCCCGGAGGGAAAGCCTGCAGGATCTGCTGGGCCTCCGCCTCACCCCCCACCTGCCTTTCTAAGATGCCGCCCCTGACCAACATGCTGATCTCCGCTTCCGCCGGAACGGGAAAAACCTACCAGCTCTCCCTGCGTTTCCTGGGGTTGCTGGCTCTGAACAGCGGCAACCACCCCGAACGCCTCATCGCCATTACGTTCACCCGAAAAGCGGCGGGAGAATTCAAGGACCGCATTCTGACAGACCTGGCCGCGGGGGCCACGGATGAGGCAGGCGCGGCGCGGCTGAAAGAACGGCTCTGGGCGGTTATCAAGGGAACGGACGGGGAGCCCGGTCTCTGGCCCGGCGCTCCGGAGGCATGGAAGGAGGAAAACCTGCATCGGGAACGCTTCCTCCATTTACTGCACATCCTGGTACAGAATTTGGCGCGACTCAACCTCTGCACCATTGACAGCCTGTTTGCCCAAATTGCCTCCGCCAGCACCTTTGAGCTGGGAGTCAGCGGCTTCAGTATGATTGACCCCACGGCGGAGAAACTGGCGCGCCGTGAAGCCCTGCTCTCCCTGTACCGGGAATGCTCCGTAAACAGGGAGCGAAGGAAGGATTTTGAAGACGCTTTCCTTTCCGGGGCGGATTCTGACGCGGAAGCCGCAGACGCGGAGAAATCCATGATGCGCCGCCTGGGCACCTATCACGAACTTTTTCTGGATGTGCCGGATGCCGGGATGTGGGGAAACCCCGTCACGCTGGGCTTCACACCGGAGGAGCTGGCGCCTCCCGTCTCTCTGGAACAATTTGATTCCGTCCTTCATTCCCTGATTTTCCAGGTTCAGCAAACTCCTGCGCCGGAAGGGAAAAACGGCGTAAAAAACAAAGAACTGTTCCTACGCTTCCTGAACGGATTTTCCCAATACGCCAGGCTGGGCCGCGTGCGCTTCCGTACAGAGGGCGGTTCCGCCTGGGCTATTACCGTGGAAGAGGCGCGGGAAAAATTCCGGGATTTCTGGATGCCTGCTCTGGAAGAACTCATCCAAAGCTGGCTTCGCATGGAGGCCCTGCACACGCTGCGCCGCACCCGCGCCACGCACGGGCTGATGCTCCTGTTTGAGAGCAAATATTCCTCCCTGGTCCGCAACAGGGGGAGATTCCTGTTCCACGACGTTACGCGCATGCTGGGAGGGGGTACCATGACGCCGGAACTCAAACGGGACCTGCAATACCGCATGTACTGCCGCTATGACCATTGGATGCTGGATGAATTCCAGGATACGTCCCAGCCCCAATGGCGCGTCATCAAGCCTTTTCTGGATGATCTGGCGGAATCCAAAACCGGAAATGAAGGCAGCATTTTCGTGGTGGGGGACATCAAGCAGAGCGTGTACCAATGGCGCGGCGGAGACCCGGAGCTTTTCCGCTCCGTTTCTTCACAGCTTCAACTGGAACAACGCGGCATGTCCACTTCCTACCGTTCTGTCCAGCCTGTGCTGGACCTGGTCAACGATATTTGCGACTATGCCCGGACAGCGCCCGGGTGCGAACCTGCCGCCCTGGAACAGTGGGGAGAATATCCGGCGCACCGGTGCGCCCCTCATCTGGAAGACCGTCCCGGCACCTCCCAAATCTGGCAGGCGCCCAAGGCGGAAAACGTCTCCGCCAACAACGACCTGGTATGCCAGACGGCGGCCGATATTCTGGAACGTACAGGGGCCCTGCGCCGCGGCCTGGAAACAGCGATACTGGTCAGTACGAAAAACCAGGCTCTTGTCATCAAGGGCTGGCTGACGGACCACGGCATCCCCGCAGAAGTATGTGACGACGTTCCAGTAGGTGTGGACTCTCCGCTGGGAAAAAACCTGCTGTACTTCTTCCGCTGGCTGCTGATGCCGGGAGACCCCTTTGTCATCGGCCTGCTCACCCACTCCCCTCTCCGGCCCCTCATCACGCAGGGAGGCCCGGAAAGCATGGGGTGGAAGGAATGGCACCTCCTGCTGGAACGGGACGGTTACGCCGCCGTCATGGAGGAACTGGAACAGCGCCTGCTCCGGGGAGGGGCGGAACTGACGGACTTCCACCGCGACCGCCTGGCCGTCTGGCAGAATGAGGCGGAACAGGTGGACGAACAGGGCGTTTCCCTGGATGAATGGATCAGGCGCATGGAAGACCTGACCCGCCGGGAAGACCCCGCCGCGGGAATTGTCCGCATCATGACCATCCACAAATCCAAAGGGCTGGGATTTGACATCGTCATCCTGCCCCAGATCGGCAGGGATACACCTTTTGCGGACGGAAGGCATCTGACCCATTTTATCAAAAAAAACGGGGAGGGCGGTGTGGAAGGCATTGTCCTGGCCCCCTCCCGGCATGTCTATATGAATATCCCGCAATTCCGGGAACTTTACGGGGAATGGCGCGCCCGGCAGCAATTCGACGGATTTTGCAAGCTGTATGTAGCGCTTACCCGGGCCAAGCGGGCTACCTACGTTATCCTCCCGTACCGGGAAGACAAGGAAGAAACGGAGGCAGATTCCATGTGGAAAGTAGTCCGTTCCTCTATCCGGCCCCTCAACCGGGGAACGGAAGACATACTTCCGGAATCCGGAGCGTCATGCCTGTACTCCCGCGGTCTTGACGGGTGGTATGAGGAATTCCCGGAAAGCATACAAAAACGCGCGGAGAAAAACGCGCTGGAATGGCCTCCGCAAAAACCGTTGGCCAGAGAACGGATATCCCCTTCCGGCCTGTCGGAGGAAGCCTCCCCGCTCCAGGGAGAAAAACACGCGGGCGCAGGGAAAGCCGCCGCGCTTGGTTCCGCCGTCCACGCCGTGTTTGAACGGATTACCCGCTGGGATGATGAAAACAAACCGGCGTGGGCTCTCCACCCTGCCACGGAGGCGGAACGCATCGTAGCGGAGTGCATGGAAATCCCATCCATCCGCGAACTTTTCACGCCTCCGGAAACGGCGCGCATCATGAAGGAACAGCGTATTGAAGCCATTGACGGGAATAACTGGATTTCCGGCATCATTGACAGGCTGATTCTTGATGGAGGCGGCGCCCGCATCGTGGACTTCAAGACGGACCATGCCGATACCCCTGAGCAACTGCGCGAGCGCCATGCAAACCAATTGAACGCTTACGCCCGCATCGTATCCAGAATCACCGGAATACCGCTGGAGCGCATTACGCGCACTATCGTCTCCACCTGCTTGAAGGAAACCGTCCCCATTCAATAACCCCCTCTTCCCGGACAAGTCCGTTTTCCCGTTTTTTCCCGCGCCTCATTCCAATTCCGGCTTTTCTCCGGAATGGGGCAGGCAGTGTTCCGGCCAACAGGTCGGGATAGAAACGACCTGCTGTATAGACAGGGAAAGGAAAAACGCCAAATAAAAAAACCGCTCCGCGTGAATTACGGAGCGGCGTTGATAACAAAGGTCTGTTCTTTCCGGTCAATCCCTGCGGCGGCGCAGGAACAGGGCAGCAGCGCCCAACAGGCTCAATGCTGCCGTAGCGGGTTCCGGCACCTGCGTCAGGGAAAGGTAATTAAGGGCTGTAAGGCCGTACCCCTTGCTCCCATCCCCCTGAATCGTAAGGGTAAGCGTCCCGTCTTCCCCTACCACGACATTCTCTACCGTAGCATAAAGCCCTTTATTGGCAGTAGCGCTGGAAGTGGAAGCGTTCGCCGGAGTAAGGACTCCGGAATTATCGCCCGTCACGGAAGAAATTTCGGCCCAGTTCCCGCTGGCGTCTGTGCCGAAGCTTGTCCAGACGGCATTGGAAGCATCGGCGTTTCCGATCGTCCAGGTTTGACCGGCAAATGCATCCTTGCCTGTGAAACCTCCAAAGATGGACAAGGAATACTCCCCGGCGGCAAGACCGCTGAACGTTACGGTGAAAGAGCCGGACCCGTCGGCCGTCTGCGTTAAAAGACCGTCACGAAAAGTGTCCCCCAAGCTGAAAGGCATGCTGCCGTTGAAAGGATTTTTCCAATCGGCTTCTTCCTCAACTGTCTTGGTGGTGGTATGGCCATTATCCCCTACAGGCCATTCTGCCGTACTCCATGCCAAAGAAACACTTCCCGGCATGCTGCCCAAAGCGGCGGAGGCACTATCATAATTCATATTGAGCACGCCGTCCGTCGTGGCGTCACTGCGTCCGAAATCAATTTGCACCGTTGCCGCCTCTACGGCAAGCAAGGTACTTGAGATTAAAGCTAAAGACAACAAGGATTTCTTCATGGCAAAACGAAGTAAGCCGAATTAACAATCCGGTGTCAATGGCAAATCATGAAAATTTAATCATGTATCACGTTTATTTTTTTGGGATAAATCATCTTCCATCAATATGATAGAAATATATAACATATTTAATATGAATAAAATATGTTTTTATTAAGACAACTTGGCATTCATCGGATTGTTAATCCGCGGACATTTGCCCGCATTCAAATAAAAAACGGAAAGGATTTGTAAAACGGCCAGAATAAAGCCGTCACGGTTCCGGAACAGCCACCCGGATGCTTTCAATCCCCAAATACCGGGCTACGGAACGATTGATAAATTCATCCGGATCCCCGCTGCTCATGCGCCACATAACGGAAACATAAGGGGCCAAAGGAACGAAATCATAAGGAGGAACCGTAATGTTTTTCTTGCCTTGTTCCAATTCATGGCGGATGAACATTTTCCGTTCCTCGCACTGGCGGTGGATACGGGGAAAAGCATCCAGATATCCGGAGCATACCCACAGGGCCGGACCAGCCGCCGCCAGCAGCACGCAGAATGGGAGCCACCGCCTTCGCACGGCATCCATCCATACCCCGTACAATCCCAGAATTCCCGTCATCATCAATACCGTAGCGGAAAACATGGCGTGCCATGCCGGAATCACGCGTACAAAAAAGCTGATAGCCATGGCATGAGCCACCAGAATAAACAGCAGGGAGACGCACATACGCCGCCCGGCCTTCCCCCGCCAGACGTTTATCCCCGCTTCCACAGTCAGCAGGATCAGAGCGGCAGCGGCAACGGCCAGCAAAATTTTAGGAATCGGCATGAATTCATAAAAGGCGTTTACCAATTCCGGAATGGCGCTGAAACGCTCCCCCCAGGAATGGAGAACGGCTGCGCCGCCCGCCGTCTCCGAATGAAGGCGGGCCGCATTGCCCGGAGCCAGCAGAAGAAAGGCCCCTCCCAGCGCATGGAATCCCCAGCCAATGAAAAACCAGCAAGGGAGAACCATTCCCCGGCAGCGGGCGTAACACCAGTACACGAACAGCATGCCCAGGGAAGCGGGAATCTGGTTCTCATTCGTCATGCCGGCGGCAAAAGCCATGCCGCCTATCCAGAGCCAGGAAAAAGGAGTGTCCCTAATCCGGGAAGTTCCAGCCCATAAGGAGCGGTACAGGCACAGGAAACCCAGCCAGATGGCGGCCGACCAGGCGTAATTGGTTCCTCCGGACAGCCAGAACATCGTGATCCCCGGCCTGGATGAAGACGTAAGCAAAAGAAGCGCTCCCACGGTAAACAGCAGCACATCCCGCCAGTTTCCGGAATTGACCCTTCTTCCCCGCGCCAGGAAAAACATCATCAACGCCAGGGAAAGGAGCACGAAGGGATTGAGGGCCAGAAAAAGCCATTTTCCCGCCGTAGCTGTAAAAATAGCGAGGAACTCTCCCAGCCGGGGATTCCAGTGCATGTATGACCACCAGCACCGCTCCAGCACGGGCTGAAAAGCAAGGCGGTGGTCCGCCCCGAACACGGAATGCATGAAGCTGTCCCCAGTGAAAGGAGTCCACCAGGTAAGTAGCATGGCATACACAAGAAACGCCAGCACCACCGCCCGGAACAGAAAACGCGCCGCCAGTGACTGCTTCATGGAACAGGCCGGGATAAAAAACGCCGTCCGCAACTAATCCGCGACGGCCTTGAATACCGGGGTGGGCAGCTTGTCCGGCTTCTTGCCAAAGAAATCCCCCACATCCTTGAATGTCACAAACAGGAAGAACCCCATCAGCAGGAACACAAAGCCGAACTGGACGAATTCCAGAACTTTTACATTCAGGGGACGCCGGAAAACCAATTCAATGGCATTCATGACCACATGGCCGCCATCCACTACCGGAAGAGGCAGAATATTCAGAACCGCCAGGTTTACATTCAACACCACGGAAAACCACAGGGCCAGCTTCCACCCTTCCTCCAGAGAGAACATCTTGTAAAACTGATTGGCAATTCCCACAGGTCCGGAAAGATGCTCCACGCCCACGCTGCTGCCGGGAGCCACCACCTTCGCCAGGGTATCCCCCATCCATTTCAGACTCTGCTTGATCTGCGCCCACGGAGAAGGATGGACGGTAACGTCACGGCCCACGGAACTCAGGTCCCAGCTCACGCCCAGAATAGGCTGGGCCCCCTTGAGCAGAGAACCGTCCGCACCATTGTGCCAATTCTCCGGAAGCTTCCCCTGAATATTCACCTGCCTTGCAACCCCGGCCCTGTCCGTCACATCCAGCAAGAGAGGTTCATTCTTCTTCAGCAGAACATCCAGTGCGGCAGGGTTCCAGAGGCGTTCTCCATTGGCGGCCGTAACCTCATCGCCCGGATTCAATCCGGCCAGGGCGGCAGGAGAATTGGGAATCACTTCCCCAATCACGCAGGGCATGGCCTGCATCAACCCCACCTGACGCATGCCGGAGCGCTGCCACCAGGACGTTTCCGGAATCCGGAATCCGCAGGAAATTTCCATCTCTCCTTCATGTCCAGGTCTCTGCACCGTAAAAACCACCCGGTCATGCTCGCCCAGCATGATCAATTCCCGCACGCCTTCCATATTGCCCGCCCACTTGTCCACAGGATGGCCGTCCACTTTCACAATCTTGTCGCCGGGAAGAATGCCGGCCTGAGCCGCAGGGCTGTCCGGAGCAACAAAACCGACCGTAGTCACCCCCATCTCCACATCCGGCTTGCCCACCATCCAGACGGCCACGGCAAACAACACAGCCAGCAGAAAAGAAGCGGCAGGCCCGGCGGCGGCCACGATAATCTTGTCCAAGGGAGTAACCGGCTTCAAATCCTTGGGAAGCTCCGCACGTCCTTCAATGGCCTCCATAGGAGCCATCTGCGGCAGGGAAACAAAACCTCCGGCCGGAATCCACCCCAGCCCCCACTGCACACCGTTAACCGTTTTTTTCCAGATGGGACGGCCAAACCAGATTTGAAACCTGTCCACATACAGACCACGCCAGCGGGCAGCGAAAAAATGACCAAGTTCATGAATAAAAATCATGAAGTTAAACAACATCACCACGCCGAAAATAATGGCGATGGTGGCAAGGACGGAAAGAATGCTATCCATGGTAGTTTTTGCCGTCCAAGTTACCACGGGCCTCTCCGGTGAACAAGCTTCAAAGATGTCCTAATGACAAAGTGGATGCTGATATTCCAAATGGATTTCAAAAGGTGCCTGACAGCCCAGAAAACAGCCTTTACCTTCCGGGAATTCTGAAGCCGCAAGTAAAAGACCGCGTCCCCTTTTTTCGAGCGGCGCCTCTGGGAGAGGCGGCATCATCCCGCCCCGGAACCTGGACGAATAAAAGCGCCTTTTTTACCAGGAGAAAAACCGGCGGGGCATCAAACGCCGCAGCCCGCTTTTCTGTCCGAATCCCCTGAACAGCCTTTGCAATAAATGCCTCCGGGATTGGAAGCAATGATTAAAGAGCCATTGTGTTCTTAACAAAAATGCGCACTGGCGGAAACAGGATTTTTCCCAGCCGGCATGGAAAAACCGACGCTGCAATAAGAGAAACTGGCTGGCGCACTAAATGATGAACGTGCGAACACCTGCTCCATAAGGCATTTACAGGAAAATGCCAACGGCCGGAACTGCCATGTCCGGACATGAAAACAGCCTCCGGAAATAATTTTCCGGAGGCTGTCGGTTAACGTTTACTGAACAGATGGAAACTCCCGCACATTCAGGCGCGGAGAGCGGCGCCATCCTTGGCTTCAATGGCCTTCTTCGCTTGAGCGAAGATAGCGTCAAAAGCCTTTTCGTCAGAGACGGCCAAATCGGCAAGAACCTTGCGGTCCAAATCGATATTGGCGGCTTTCAAGCCTTCCATAAAGCGGGAATAGGTCAGACCGCGGTCGCGGACGGCAGCGGAAATACGGGCGATCCAAAGACGGCGGAATTGTCCCTTCCGACGCTTGCGGTCGCGGTATTCATACTGCCAAGCCTTGTAAACAGCATCCTTGGCGTAGCGGAAGAGTTTGCTGCGAAAACCGCGGAAACCCTTGGCACGCAAGAGAATGCGCTTACGACGCTTGCGAGAGGCCGGTCCATTAGTGGCACGTGGCATAGCTTATTTCTATTTCTATCTTGAACAGACTGTTCTTCCTCACCTCCCTGCAGTCTCGCCTGTTCTTATCTTCTCATCGGAAGAAGGCTGCATGAAGGCCCCCCGTTCAGCGGGGGGAAAGCTCGGCATTAGTCGAGCGTTTCCGCGGTTTAGGCGAAAGGCAGGTTCTGCTTGACTGCCCAGACTTGCGTCTCGTCCACCAGAGCCACCTTGCCAAGCTGGCGCTTGCGCTTGCTGGACTTCTTCTGGAGGATGTGGCGCTTACCCTGTTTACGGCGCAGTACCTTGCCCGTGCCGGTTACCTTGAAACGCTTGGCGACTGCCTTGCGGGTTTTATTGATACCACCTTTGCGGGTCATGGTGGGAGGAGATTACAGGCTTTTTCCAAATACGCAAGTATTTTTTATGCAAATCTTTTCTTCAGACGATGGCAAATGGGCCCTTCCTGACCATACATTGCCCGGCGCCCTTGACGCAGCCGGCTGCATCAAGAAATAAAATGGGGAACATAACCGGCAAAGGATGATCAGACAGCTACTGCTGCCAGCCTGGGAATCCTCTGTCATCCGCCATACCGTTTGCCACTTCGGCAAGTGCTTATCATGAGAAATTTTTATAGATAAGGAAAGACTGGAACAAAGAGCTCTTCATATACTCCCCCATCGGCGTAAGGCCTTCTTAGAATATTTCACGTTGACGGCAGACTCCGGTCCGGAACACTGACGTCACATCAGCAGAATTCTTTAAGCAATTAACTGTTAAACCCAATATCCAAATCACCGTCAAATGAGACCAAGAATAAGATGGACAAATATCACGGGAAAACAGCATGCCATCCTACCAGAAAGGCCATCCCCAATTCATCACGCCGGATATTATCCCCTGCCTTTTCCATATTCTCCGCGCATTTGCCTGATTTCATCCCTAATCAAGGCGGCGCGTTCAAATTCCAAATGGGAAGCAGCCTCCTTCATTTCCGCCTCCAGCCTGGCAATGCGCTCTTCCAGACCATACCCGGCTTCATCCTCCGCTACGCGGAAGGACTCTTCATCATCCTCTGCGTACAACTTCAACTGCCCCTGTTCGGAACGGCTCACCGTCTGGGGGACAATACCGTGTTCCCTGTTGTATTTTTCCTGAATACCCCGGCGGTAATCCGTCAGCTCAACCAGCCGTTTGATGGAATCCGTCATCACATCCGCAAACAAGACGCACTCTCCATTCAAATGCCGCGCGGCGCGGCCCGCCGTCTGCACCAGGGATGTCTCATTGCGCAAAAACCCCTCCTTGTCCGCATCCAGAATGCACACCAGGGAAACCTCCGGCAAATCCAGACCTTCCCTAAGCAGGTTAATGCCTACCAGAACGTCTATCTTCCTGGCTCTCAAAGCACGTAAAATCTCCACACGCTCAATCGCATCCACATCCGCGTGAATATAGGACACCTTCAATCCTACCCCTTTCAGGTACTCCGTCAAATCTTCCGCCGTCTTCTTGGTCAGCGTCGTGACCAGCACGCGTTCATTTTTGGCGACGCGTTCATTGCACATGGCGATCGTCTCGTCAATCTGCCCTTTCAATGGACGGATGGTAATCTTCGGCTCCAGCAGCCCGGTAGGCCGGATAATCTGCTCTACAATCAGGGGTGTAGAACGCCTGGTTGCGTCAAATTTTTCTACCGGTTCCGTGGATGGGCTGGGAGCAACGCGAATGTCCTTGGGAGAGGTAAACAAAATTCCTTTGAACCCTTCCGGAGCCTTTTCTCCGGATCTGGCGGCACGGCGCACGGGAATATACGTCTTATTATCCGCACGGCAATTTACCAGTTCAAATGGCCCCGGAGTAGCGGAAGCATACACAATCTGGTTCTGCCTTTCCATAAACTCATGGAATTTCAAAGGCCTGTTATCCAGAGCGCTGGGCAGGCGGAACCCATGCTCCACCAGAATATTTTTGCGGCTTCGGTCCCCCTCGTACATGCCTCCCAGCTGCGGCACCGCCACATGACTTTCATCAATCAGGGTCAATGAATCCTTGGGAAAGAAATCCAGCAGGGTGGATGGGGCGCTTCCGGGCAGGCGGCCGGACAAATGGCGGGAATAATTTTCAATCCCCTTGCAGAAACCCAGCTCTTCAATCAGTTCCAAATCATAATCCGTGCGCAATTTAAGCCGCTGCGCTTCCAGCAGGCGCCCATGCTTCTCAAACCAGCCTACGCGGTCCTCCAGCTCTTCCCGGATAGCCTTTAACGCCGCCGCCCTTTTCTCCGGAGCGGCCACATACTGCTTGGCCGGAAAAAAAGTGTAGCTCCCAAGCCGTTCCCTCACACGCCCGGTGGCGGAGTCAATCAAAGAAACCCGTTCCACCTCGTCGCCGAAAAACTCTACGCGGATTGCTTCACCTTCCGAATAAGCGGGAAACACCTCCACCACCTCACCGCGCACGCGGAACGTGCCGCGGGTAAAATCAAAATCCTGCCGCTCGAACAGGCGTTCCACCAGATGCTTCAAAAACACGTCCCGGTCCATGACATCCCCCTCGCGCATGCGCAGCGTCAGGTTCCTGTAATCCTCCGGAGTGGACAGGCCGTAAATGCAGGAAACGGATGCCACCACAATCACATCCCTCCGTGTCATCAGGGAATTCATGGCATTCAGGCTCAGGCGGTCCAACTCGTCATTAATGGCGGAATCCTTTTCAATGTAGGTGTCGGAACTGGCGATATACGCCTCCGGCTGGTAATAATCGAAATAGGAAACGTAGTAATCCACCGCGTTATTCGGGAAAAAACTCTTCAGCTCCGAATGAAGCTGTGCGGCAAGCGTCTTGTTGTGGGAAATCACCAGCGTGGGCCTGTTCATCCGGGCAATCAAATTCGCCATGGTGAATGTCTTGCCGCTCCCGGTCACTCCCAGGAGCCCCTGGTGCTTGTTACCCGCCTCCAGAGACTTGAGCAGCTTGCCGATGGCCTGCTCCTGGTCTCCTGAAGGCTTGAAGGAGGAATTCAACTCAAAAGACGACATACGCAATGCCGTCAGTATATTGCTCCCGCCCCGCCGGGCTAGGACAATGTTTGACAATTTTCCCCTCCTGACCCAGTATATGCGGCATGTACATTCCCACACAGGAAGAACGGTATGCAAAAAAAGGGGTTGTTTCCCTCATCCTGTGCGTTGTAGTCCCTTCCTGCCTGTATGTCTCTCTTTTGTCCAAGCAGCTGATGATGGTACGCGGGCATGAATGGGAAGCTGTCATGAAACTCTTTCTGGCATTTACCTACCCGCTGGCGGCCCTCTTCGCCATGACGGGCATTCCGTTCTTCTGGTGGTCTGTGGGCATCTCTCTGGCGGTTCATGCCGGCATCGTCGCCTGGCTGAAAACAACGCCTCTCCTGTCCCCTAAAAAAGCCGTCTGCATCGCCCTGTGCCTGGGGATGCTGGACTTTCTGTTCGTGAAACTATTTCCTTTTCCGGCACAAATCATGGGATAAACCTGCCCGGGAAAATATTTGGGATATTCCATCCTCCGGTTCAGGACTGCTTTAACTGGCTCGAGAATTTTCTTAATTTCACGCCTCGTTGTTTGGTATCAGTATCGCCCTCCTCATACGCGAAACACTGCGCCCCGTAACCATCACCGGCGGCCAACACCGGCTTGGGATAAAACTTTCCTTTCTCCAGAACCTCCTTCACAGAATCAGCTACCAAGGATTTTCCATCCTTTACCGGCAGACAAACCAGGACGTATTCAATGCCCCCCCTTCTAATCCGGAGTAAATGTGCCTTTGGGGAACCAGACATCCGCCCATGAATGGAAAATGCCGCCAGAAAGCAGACCCCCAACAGGACAGCTAACTTTCCTATGGGTTCTCACCACAGGTGCTTCCCATAAGCGCGTCAAAGGTAAAAACTCCTGTTTAATCTTGAACGCCAGAGCCTGGTATGGCAGAGTGCGTTCGCCCATTCGTTGCGCCTGTGGCGAAATTGGTAGACGCGCCAGACTTAGGATCTGGTGCCGAAAGGCGTACAGGTTCGAGTCCTGCCAGGCGCACCATTTCATAATCCTCTTAAAACAAATAGTTTGGAGAGGATTTCTTTTGAGTGTTGCAATAGATGCAAATTTCATAAAACGCCCCCAATCTGTGTACAAAGTGTGTACACTTTCAGGCTGTTTATAGCCTTATTTCATAAGCTATTTCTGTCATACGATTCACACAATGAACGGCACATTTGGCCGCTTTGTAAAACGAAAATCTTGTGAGTTATATATAATTGATACAATGCCAATATATTGCGTTAATTTATGTCTATCTATACACTCCACCGTCAGGTGAGGCAACTGGATAAAACGTTCTGCGGCAATGGCGGGAAGTATTCGACTGGAGATGTTTTATTCTCAGACCGGGGGAAAAGAATCGTTCTCGGGCAATACATCGCGGAAGGCAGTGAAGGATCGGTCTTTGCCGTTCATCTGCCATCAGAAACGACTCTCGTTGCCAAGCTCTATCATCCAACGCAACGGAAGCGTTGGCGAGAGCAGAAGCTTCGGTTGATATGTTCCCGGCCTATTCGTTCTCCGTGCGTGGCGTGGCCGCGCGAGATCCTGTACGACGAACTGCGGCGTTTTGTCGGCGTGCTGATGCCCCGGGCGGACGGTGTTCCGCTCGGGGCTTTCGCGTTTCATGCGGAGCTACTGAAGAAACAGTTCCCCTCATGGAACCGTTGCGATCTGACCAGGCTGTGCCTGAACTTGTCGGCATCCGTCCATACGCTGCACCGTTGCGGTGTGATCCTTGGGGATCTTCATCCCGGCAATGTGATGGTGTCAGACAATGGCTCCGTCTGCTGGGTAGATGTCGACAGTATGCAGATCGAAGACTATCCCTGTACTGTCGGCACGGAACGGTTCCGGGCTCCGGAGCTCCACGGCAACTATGGAGGCTTCCTACGCACTCGTAATCACGATGTCTACGCCCTGTCCGTCCTGCTCTTCATGACGTTGACGCTCGGTCTGTCTCCCTTCGCCCGGCAAGGGGGAGAAGGAGACATGCCGGAATCCGCAGGAAAGGGCGTGTTGCCATATTCGTTTGCTTCGTACAAGCCACCTGCGGGAACCTACCCGCCCGATACCCCCGGACGCTATGTCTGGTCGTATCTCCCACGCAAGCTCCGCGATGATCTCGGTCACAATCTTACCTGTGTCCAGCATCGCGATTTGCGTCCACGCGTCATGCCGGGGTATCTGGCGCGTTGTTTTCATCAATACCTCAGGGATATGGAACCGGGTGGTAGGAGGGATCATCCCATGTACCGGGATCTTCTACACGACCGTTCCTGCCCGCCCCGCAGTTTGCTGGAGAATATGACACCCAACATCTGTACGGACTGCGGGATTCTCTTCCGGGAAGCTCCTGACGATGTCGCACGGCGTTTACAGCAATCTCATGCCCGTCCCCTGTGCAGGCTCTGCATCAGGCGTCGCCGTGCGTTGAATCAGGCAACCCGGGATCCAACCATCAACGATTAATTTGAATAACCATGTCTATATCATCATCAACACACCCAACCAGACAGGAACAGCTCGCCGCCATGCGCGAGTTCAGCAACAACACCAACGCCCGGCTTCCCGTTCTCTTCCTGTTGGATGCCAGCAGCAGTATGAACGGCATTGTCCGGGGCGACAACCAACACATCGTCCGTCAGGAATACGCTGATGGCATCAACTGGAATATCGTCACGGGAGACAACATTGTCACCCGGATGGATGAGCTCAATACTGGTCTTCAGCGGTTCGTCAGCGACATTCTTGCCGATCCTCTGTCCAAGCTGGCCGCCGACGTAGCGGTAATGACTTTTGCCCGGACGGTGGCGACGGTGAAGGAGTTCGGACCGATCCGTGAATCTGACACAGGCCTGAAGATCTCCACGTCACAGGAGAATGAAACGCTCCTGGGTGAAGCTGTCGAGTTGGTTCTGGCCGAACTCGACAACCGTAAACGTACCTATCGGGAACATGGGGTGGAATACTACCAGCCCTGGCTCGTCGTGATGACAGACGGAGTACCGACCAGCACCCGGCACTGGGAGCTGGAGGAACGATTGAAAGAACTCTCTACTGCCCGCAAGCTCAGTGTGTTCGTCTTCGGTATCGGCCGTGCCGATCTGTCGGAGCTTTGCAGCATCAGCCCGGGCCGTCTTCCCATGCAGATCAATGATCAGAAGTTCCCGGAACTGTTCGCATGGCTGAGCCGGAGCGTCCGCATGGTCAGCATGTCCGTGCCGGGTGACGGGGTATCGTTGACTCCGCTCCCAGAGGATGTGTGGCAGGTGTAGGACAGGGAATATCAGGAAGTCTCTCTCATGGGGGGGCTTTCTTTTAGTTAATATCTAGTGTAAATGGTATTATTTTAATTCTTATAAAACCATATAAGGTAAGGTTAAAAATCAGATACAGGTAAATACGAGTTACCAACTTGCGAGGCATTTCTTATAATTCGTTTTAACACATCAGGAAGACTAATTCTATCGTTTAAAATCAATGAAAATATATGAGTATAGTCCATCATTAGTATCCAACTTCTATCTGAAGAAGCAGATATCAGCGCTGTTTTTTCAAATCCACTAATTGATATAATAAATCCTCTTGTTCCGTCTGCTAATTTTTTTAATTTCCCATTAAAAATGTCGACATCAGATACCGATGTTTGGCTTTTTGTAAATTTTGCTTCAACTATATAGTTCTGGCCGTCAAGTGAAAACGCCATATCTATTTGTCTTCCAGAAGATTCTTTATATGATTTTCTAGTATCCAAATCGAATAAAATAAAAAGATTATATAGCCATTTTTCAAACTCATACCCACCTTTTTGTGTTCCTAATTGCGTCTTTGATAAAGACATTAATTCTGTACTTAGCTCCTTTAGTTTTCCTAAAAACAAAGATCTCTCTATCCGTAATTTTTCTTCCGCTAAACGTCTAGCTTCTTTTCGTTCTTCATCAGAAAAAATATTTTTTATTTTTTCGATATGAGGTTTTAAATTTTTAATAGATTGTTGTGCATCTTTTATTTTGAGTTCACTATTCTCTAGTTTTTCAAGGTGAGGGAATGAGCTCATATTTATAATATCAACTCCTATATTATAAATTAAGTCATGATGATAGTCGTTTTTATTCAAATCACAAAATAAAATGCCCAGAAATTCCGCTTTTGTCATTGATTCTAATAGATAAAAATTATTATCTGGTACTTTATGTAATCGCAGGAATCTTAATAAATCTTTTTTATACCAAAATACTTTGCAACATGCATCTTGGATTAATTCAATCAATACGGGCGACAACTTTCTCTGCATTGGAACACTAGTCTATCAAAGTTATCTTGTTCTACAAGCCATCTTGAAAAATTCCCAATATTATACAAATATGAAAATTGTGATATAGATCAAAAAGATCTATATCACAAGGAGATAATAGTTCTTTACTATCTTCAAAATCCAGCTATTTCAAGGAATTTTTATTCATGTAAACCTCCTAGATTCAAATTTAGGAATATTACTCTTTCGTATCGTACTCAAGTTCCCGATTCAACACCTCCATGCATCGGGCATAACTGTAAATTTTATCGCGCTTCTTTCCTGTTATTTCCGCAACGATGTACAGCTCCTGAAGACGAGCCAAACCACTGTTGACGGTAGCCGGGCTCAGGCCGGTTTCCGCAACAATGTATTTGCTGTCGGCAATCAGCTTTCGTGTAAAACATTCGAAAATAAGCAATGTCGTTGTCGAGGAACGGCCTGTTTGTTCGATGATCTTCCGGTCGTCGGATATTTGCCGGGCAATTTGTTTGGCGGTCGTCACGGCCTGCCGGGATGTCAGTGTTACGGCTTCGAGGAAGTAGGAGATCCACGCTTCCCAGTCCCCTGTTGATCTTACGTCGCTGAGAAGACGGTAGTATTCCTGACGGTGGACTTTGAAGAATAGGCTGAGGTATAGAATTGGGGCTTTTAGGATGCCGGAATTGCAAAGCATCAGAGTGATCAGCAAACGTCCCAAGCGACCATTTCCGTCAAGGAATGGGTGAATGGTCTCGAACTGCACATGCACCAACGCCGCCTTGATGAGAACGGGCAATAGGAGCGCGGGATCATGAATAAACAGTTCCAGCTTACCCATGCATTCCATAACCCGGTGAGGAGGAGGCGGCACAAAAACGGCATTGCCCGGCCTTGTTCCGCCGATCCAGTTCTGGCTTGTACGAAACTCTCCCGGATTCTTGCCTTCTCCCCGGCCCTTTCTTAGCAAGACTTCGTGCATCTCCCTGATCAACCGCAACGACAGGGGCAAGCCTTCCCGGATCTTGTCCAGGCCGTACTGCATGGCGGCAACGTAATTGCTGACTTCCGTGACATCTTCCAGGGGAACGCCGGGAATCCCATCCATTTCCGACACCAGCAAGTCCGACAGTGAAGACTGGGTGCCTTCAATTCTTGACGACAAGACGGCTTCCTTGCGGACGTAGGAATACAACAGAAGTGAATAGTCCGGCAAAAGAGAGGTCAGGGAATTGAGTTCACCGACCGCAATCAGAGCCTGGTCATGCGATTGCTGCAATTCGGGACTGATATCTATTCCCGGGACGGGCGGCAACGGCGAAGGAATAAACGCCTTCACCTGTTCTCCCGCTACCGCCGTAATCTCGTAGTCTCCCGTATGCTCCCTTTTCATATGGCTATGATTAACCTAAAATAACCTGCTTGTCTATTTCAAGTTTATGCGTTTTCCTAAAATAGCGGCTGTAGTTATTTCAAGAAATGTTCCCATGGGAGTGATGTCTTTTGATGAACGTCGTCGGATGATGTGAGCTTTGAGCTTTGCATGCATGCCGGTTTTGCTATGCTCCATTGGGCTTGTTGTTCCAGAATGACTGCCGTTATTCGGGTTGCAATATGGATTGATCGAAAAGAAGACAAGGTATGACCCATCTGCCGACAGAAGACGAAACCCCGGTTCCCGGAGAGCTGTTATTGTATACTTCTCCGGATGGCAACATCCGTCTGGATCTTCGCATCCATGATGAGACGTTGTGGATGACCCAGCAGATGATGGCCGAGCTGTTTCAGACAAGTAAACAGAACATCGGACAACATATTGCGAATATCCTGCAAGAAGGTGAGCTTCAAGAGGATGGAACTGTAAAGAAATTCTTTACAGTTCGATTGGAGGGGGAACGACAGGTGAAACGTTCTGTCATCTTCTACAACCTCGACATGATCATTTCCGTCGGTTACCGGGTGAATAGCATACGGGGCACTCAATTTCGCATATGGGCAACCCAGCGTCTGAAGGAATACATGATCAAGGGGTTTGCCATTGATGACGAACGCTTGAAGAATCCGTCGATTCCTGGAACAACACCGTTGCCGGACTACTTTGATGAATTGCTCGAGCGTATTCGGGACATTCGTGCCAGCGAACGGCGCATGTACCTGCGCATCAAGGATGTTTTTGCCATGGCGGCTGACTATATACCGTCCGGAAAGGAAACGACGGAGTTTTTCAGCTCGATTCAGAACAAACTGCACTATGCCATTACCGGTCATAGTGCCGCAGAATTGATGATGATGCGGGCTAACGCATCAGCGCCCAACATGGGGTTGACCAGCTGGGCTGGCGACCGAATCCATATCAGCGACGTTACGGTCACAAAGAACTACCTTAATGAGGAAGAAATCAGCGATTTCAATCGTTTGACCTCCCTGTGCCTGGACTTTGTCGAGGATCAGGCAAAGAACCGCCGTGAGATATTCCTGCATGAGTGGGAAGACAAGCTTAACGAACTGCTTCGTCTCATGGGAAGGCGTGTACTGAAAGGCAAGGGGCAACGGTCAAAGAAGCAGGCTCAAGAGCATGTCCGGGGACAATACCGACTTTATGAGGAACGCCGCAGGCTGAAAGCGGAACGTCAGGCGGAACAGGACTATGTGAAAGAACTGGAGCGAGATATCAAAAAGCTGGAGAACAAGAAGGGACACAAGCCATCTTCAAATCCAGGTCGTTAAAAGTTTTTGGATATGCTCTAGTTTTTTCTCCAGGGTATTGACTGCATGTCGTTCTCTCCATTTGACTCCCCTCCAGGCCTCCCGCCAATAGAGAAGAAACGCTCCTGGACAAAACAGTTTCTCGTTTACCCGTTCCTTGGAGGGCTTTCTTTTTGCCGTGATTATCTTATGGAAAACCCTACAACTCGATGGCTTTATAGCTCAATTGTTTCTTTTTTTTGAGTCACCGGATACAACTTTTTTTCGAGAGGGGTGAGATCCAGTGTGATAGTTACCTTTGTAGGGAAATCATCTTGCCACTTGATGTCAAATTCGTAGTTGAGGTTCATATCCTCTTTGCTAAAGGCCCCTTTGGGGAATCCCTTGCAATAGTTGATCCGATGGGTAGGTTCCCATAGGTATTCCAACAGAGCTATGGGGAAGTCATTAAGAAAGTTACAGGGGAGACCGTTGGGTAGTGTTGTCCATTTGGAATAAATCCCCTGGCTTAACGGCAACCAAAATCCAGGGAAGGCCTGTTGGTTGTTTTGATCGACGTAGAATCCTTTGAGCATACCCAGTAACATGAGGAATCTCGTATCTTTCTTATCATGGTAAGTATAGGCAGAAACATGTTGATAATACTGTTTCAACATGGATTGTCCATCGTACTGGTAATTGCTTCCTTTTGATGGGGTGAAATAGTTTTCGTCCTGACTCAGCCAGAGAAACGACAGGTTCGTCTCATTGGTTATTTTTTTAGGATATTTCCATTGTGAAATAGGTAAAAGATGGGCTCGCGCAGTTAGCCAATCGTTGACCTCTTTGTCATCTATCGTCATGTTGTGACCGATATTGACTGTGTAGATGACTTTTAACCCATCGAATTGAAGGATGGCGCCAGGCTTGAGGCTTTTAGTGGAATATGAAGCAAAACCATTGCCGGAGAAGGAAGGATGGATTTCCTTTTCAATCGAGGTAGGGCTAGCTACAGACGCTTTTTCTTCCTCCTTTTGGAGTAACTCATTGGATCGCTTTTGCACTTGATCCAACAGGGAAAGCTCCTGTTCGGTGCGTTTGTCATGGATCTTTTCGTTCAAGCCGTCCAAAAGAATATTCATTTCCACGAGAGGATCATTACATTCTTTGTAAATTCGGTCTTCCATGGCGGGAAGGAGGGCTTCTTCTTCCATGTTGGCGGCAGGATAGGTTTCGATGACGTGATCGGTTATTTGAGCCAGAGGGAGGATGAGCTCATTGAGGAATTTGGTGGATAGTGTCTGGTGTGCTGTGGCCCATTTATTACACAAAGCCTCATATCGTTTGCTGATGGCGACTGAATAGGAAGAGGCCTCATGATGTGTGGTAATAGTGGGGATTTTCTTTTCCAACTCTTGTTTTAACTCATCTAATTCCTTGAAGCACTCGGATTGAATAGTATGAGCCTTCTGTTCAAATTCAGGGAACCGGGAGAGATAATCATCCAGCTTATAATGGGCACGTACTTTTTGGTAAAGTGCATCCTTGAGTTCCTTTGGCGACTTTGAGGCTGGATCTGTTTTTCCCATGACTGCTTCGTGCGTCTTCGGCAAGGCGTTTATTGGCTGGGAGGATTGTATGGTCCCCCATATTCCCCAGGCGGCAACGCCAACCAGTAAGACAACGACAGCTGCGATTAGCAAGCGTGTGAGAAGAACCAATCTGGATGATGTTCTGAGCGGCTTCCCCTGTTGCAGCCATTCCTTCCACTGACCGGCTGTCTGGCAACGTTCTTCAGGTTTGAGCCGCAGATTCCGGTCGATGGATGTCAGTAGTTCCCGAGGACATGGCAGGGGAAGCGTCATGCCTGAAAGGGGGACGACATCATCCTGCATCAGTCGCCGATCAGCTGGCTCTACCGGGATGCTGGAGATCAGTCCATACCAGGTAGCGGCCAGGGCGTAGAAATCCGTCCATGGGCCAATCTCTCCCTTTCCCGTGATTTGTTCCGGGGAGGCGTAAGCGTACGAGAACTCTCCCTGTGTAACTGTGCAGGTCACTTCCGGCTTGTTGAGCGCCGCACCAAAGTCGATCAATACAGGCAGCCCCCGTTCGTCAAAGAGGATGTTGCCGGGCTTGATATCGCGGTGGTAGATCCCCCTGCCATGCAGATAATCCAGGCCAGCCAGCACCATAAGTAGCCACTCCCGGGCTTGATCCGCAGAAATGGTTTTTCCTCCTGTGGCGGCTTCGTCCATACGCTCCCGCAGGGAACCTCCTTCCAGCCACGGCATCACATAGAAGATACTGCCATGAGACTCGAAGACATCATACACCCGAACGATTCGCTCGTGGTTCAGGGAAGCAAGTGTCTGCGCCTCCTTGCGGAGGGAATCCATGGCTGCCCGGTAGGTGTGCCGGGGTGCGTGCGGTAACGGGATGATCTCTCCCGTATTCGAATCCCGGCTGCACAGCCCCATAGGGAAACATTCCTTGAGAACGATGTTGCGTCTGAGCTGATTGTCCCAGGCAATGTAGGTGATGCCGAAACCTCCCCGGCCCAGTACCTTGAGAAGTTTGTAATTACCGAGCAAGGTTCCCGGAGGGAGAGCAAAGTCGGGAGCTTCCATAAGCTCAGGCAAGCGGGGGATTGCCGAGCCTCGGCACTTCGTCGGCCAGGAATTCCTTCAAGGTCTTGCCCTGGGAGAAAGCCTTCTTCTCAAGAACCTTGCGGGTATCCGGATCAAGCTTCAGGGTAATCAACGTTTCCTCTTCCACCTGCACCCGGCTCGGGAGAGTCAGCGGGAGCTGTTTGATCAATTCCCGGATGATGTGTTCCTTGGCGGCGGGAATGGGTTTCTGAGCCATCCAGTTGCGGACGGTCGCTTCCGTCACGAAACATCGTTCGGCGAGCCATGCGTAGTCGAAGTTGTTGGCCTTGAGCCACAGCTTGACGTTCATTTTCAGCTCATCCTGATTCACTCCTGCCATGCTTCGGAATGTATCACTATCGCTCAGTAATGGCAATATGGTTATACAACATTCCTCTTTTTGAGATTAAAGTGAGATTTTTACGTTGACTAAAATCGTAAAAAGGAGATATACAGGCAATGTAAACGAGATGCCAGCAATGAAAAGTATCATCCAGTTCACCTGCCCTCAATGCGGAGGTCACCAACTGATGCTCGTCGAACGGGCCATGCATCGTTATGTCGTCCAGAGTCTGGAGGCTGACAGACAGGGAGGACTGGTTGTCGGGCACAAGGTTCTGGTGGACGATTTGTGCGGGGAGCCGCTGGGGTATCGCTGTGCGGACTGCCGCCACCCGGATTGCCATAGTCATGATTCATCGGAAGGCTTTCAATGGCATTCCCTAGAGGAGGTACAAAGCGCCGGAGTCATTGTCTGGCCGGGCGGGATGGAGACGGTAGAGCACCGGTGCATGATTTGTTTCCCCGACGGGAAGATGAGACCTGTGATCGTCGAAGTCACTCATCCCGGATCTCTCAGCGAGAAGGAGCGCCGATTTGTACTGGAACGAGAACGGGCCACCCATGGCATCCTGATCAGCCAGTCGGACTCCGGTATTCGAACGTTGTCCTGCCGCAACTGGAAGCGGGTCAAAAAGCATGTTCTGCAACCATCTTCGTCCATTCTGGAGTAAGCCGGATTTTGTGGCTCCGGTTCAACAGCTACAAAACGAAAGGAAACGATATGAAGAAATACATTACAGGCGGCATTGCTGCACTTATTACGTTGGCGGCTATTTGCATGATGACTGGTCAGTCACAGGCTTCCTCCCATCAGCAATCTGCAGAGGACGCGATTTGCCATCAGCAGAACCAGGGAGTCATCGTTTGCCCGGGGTGCCAGGGCAAAGGCAATATCGGAGGGCAGAAATGCCAGCGCTGTAAGGGCCGTGGCATTCTCAAGTCGAACGGTATGCCTCTTTAAGAGGCATTAGTGAGAAAGGTATTGCTTCTAACTCCAAATGACACCTTTCGCATCCTCTTTTTACATACTAATCGCATAACAATCATCGAAATATATGGATAGTAAACAATATTATATCACCCTCCCGGATCAAACACAGGAAGGGCCATATGATGAAAAAGATCTCATTACCCGGTATCAAGCGGGTAAATACCCAAAAGGCACGCTTGTATGGCATGAGGGAATGGATAGCTGGATGCTCATTGAAACAATGATGCAGAACGTAGAGAGAATAACAAATGATGAGAGGAGAATTGCCGATTGCAAACCGAATACACCTCCTCTTCCGGCCGCTATTCCTCCCGTTCCAAATCCTACCAATAAAAGAAGCAATGTGACAGCAGGTGTGTTCGCAATAGTATTAGGACCGCTAGGTGTTCATAAATTTTACAATGGAAGCTGGGGGCTAGGCATTATTTATTTGGCATTGTGTATTATATTTCTAATTGTCTCATTCGTCGGAAATGTCTTAATTAGTTCGAATAGCGATTTTGCTCCACTAGGGCTCATCGTTCTTCCTTTTGTATTATTACACTGGATAATTGTCATATCTTCTATCATCGAAGGAATCATGTACTTAACAAACGTACAGAAATACAATCTAAAGTACAATGAGACACCGCCTGCTCCGATGAAGTGGTAGATATGTATTTGATGATACGAATTAATACATAAATATGAATTCGAAGATATATCAAATCGGTCACGTTGTCGTTCTTGCGTTGATTTCCATGGTATTCTTTCCCTCGTGCGAGAAGTCCGAGAAAGAAAAGGCCTTGGAAGAAATCGCACAGATTGACGGGGAGCTGATAGAATTGATCGAAAACGGAGCGCGCGTAGATGCGATGGGCGAGGATGGGAGAACAGCTCTGATGAGGGCTGCGTCTAGAGGGAATACGGACTGCGTGAGAGCGTTGCTAAAAGCCGGAGCGGATGTGAATGCGAAATTTAAGGATGGCAGTACAGTTCTTATGTGGGCTTCTTGTGGAGGGGGAAGAACTGGCTGTGTGAAACCATTGATAGCCGCTGGAGCGGACGTTAATGTAAAAAATAAGGATGGGGATACGGCTCTTATTTGGGCTGCGGGTTGGGGGGATACGGAAGGAGTAAAAGCATTACTGGAAGCCGGGGCGGATGTGAATGCGAAAAACAAGAGAGGGGAAACGGCTCTTATGGCGGCAGCTGATCTTGAGGAGAATACGGACTGCGTGAAAGCATTGATAGATGCAGGGGCAAAAGTAGATGTTAACGCGAAAGATAAGGATGGCAATACGGTTCTCATGGAGGCAGTCAAAGATGGGGACATGGTCAGGGTTACAGAATTGATCAAGAATGGGGCAGATGTAAACGCAAAGAATAAGAATGGGGGAACAGCTCTCATGCTGGCTACTGGTCTTGGGCATACAGATTGTGCGAGAGCATTGCTGGAAACAAAAGTGGATGTAAACGCGAGGACTAAAGATGAGGAAACGGCTCTCATGTTAGCCGTTGATAGAGGACATATGGACTGTGTGAAAGCATTGCTGGAGGCTGGAGCGGATGTCAATGCGAAGAACAAGAATGGATGGACAGCTCTTATGGCAGCTGTTGCTAAGAACAATGTTGATTGTGTGAAGGTATTGCTGAAAGCAGGGGCAGACGTCAACGCGAAAGATAAGGATGGAATTACAACTCTTATGAGGGCCGTTCTTAAGGGACATACGGACTGCGTGAAAACATTGCTGAAAGCAGGGGCGGATGTGAACGCGAAATTTGAGGATGGTAGTACAGCTCTCATGATAGCTGCTACTCTTGGACATGCGAACTGCGTGAAAGCATTGATAGCCGCCGGAGCGGATATCAATGCGAAAGAAGATAAGAAGGGGTACACAGCGCTGATGTTTGCTGTTGATTTGAGGCATACGGACTGTGTGAAAGCATTACGGGAAGCCGTGGCAAACGCGAAGAGTAAGGAGATGAAGGGAAAGGAAAAGATTTCCCTTTCTCCCGAGGAGGCTCAAAAACCAGTGGTTTTACAAGATATATCGTCCGGCAATCTTAATGCAGGGAAAATGTCCATCGCCAACATTAAGCGGGTTCTGAAGGACGCAAAAGAGGATGACCAACTACTACTTAACGATCTCGCTTCCGTCGTTACCGACCTTTATAGGTCAAAGCAAGAGATATCCCTGGTTCGTAAACAGAACATCAAAGATGAAAAGCAAATATCCAGCCTTGAATCATGGGCTGTCTCATGCATGACCCCCAGTGCTCTTACTGGCCGTACCGATCCGTCAGGAGCGGAAAACGCCAGGCGTAAAGCCCGAATACTTGAGGGAGCGATTCAACAAAGGAATACCGGAATTCGAAACAAGTTGAATGCCATCGCCGACAGAACCCGGGAATTAGAGTCAAAGTTGAGAAAAAATGGCAGAGCAAAAGATGCCGACATGCTCAGGAAAAGCGCTCGTTATTTTCTACAAGATCTTTGAGTTATCTAATACTGCCTCCAAATGATACCTTGCCCTCTCCCATTGGCTTATTCATCTCATATCAATCATTGCAATATGAATGTAAAATACATCGAACAAGTCTCGTTACCGCTCTTGCGTTGATTTCAGCAGTACTCCTCCACTCACTCAGAAAGTTCGGTAGTCCCAAATCTACCAAGTAACGTTGAAATAACTCCTTTAAGCTGTCTTTGATGAAAAAACCTCTTGCTGATTGTCATGTATATTTAAGGAAGGAGATCATTTATTATGAGAGACAAATCAAATCGCTGGCCCCGGAGTGCGAAGATCACTGTGTGGGTGCTGGGTATCTCACTCATTGCTAGCTTCGCCTATTGGAGAGAGATGAGGCATCGCAATATCAAACAGGAGCAAGTAACAGCTGAACTGTTGAGTGCAAATATCGAGCTAAAAAAAGAGAACGATATAATCAATTGGGTTTTCGAGCCAGAGCTAAACACCTCTGATCCTACATATCCGACAGAAGAATATATCCGACAGCAGGAGGATCGGTTCCGTGCATTCGGCCTGGCAGGTACTTACCGACACATATGGTCGGATAAGTATCCAGCAAAATGAGTTAGTCCCAACACCCCGGTACAGAGCCTATGTGAAGAGAGAGTGACTTTAAAAAGCAAATCTGTAAAAAGGAAAGATACAATGAAAGAAAATAAATGGCCTTTCAGTGCTAAGATTACTGTGTGGGTGCTGGGGATAATGTTCAGCGTTATCTTTGCCTTCACTGGAGAGACGATTCATCATAACATCAAACTGGAACAAGTTACAGACGAATTGGCGAACGCAAATGTCGAGCTGAAAAAAGAAAACGATATATGTAATCTGGGTATCGAGGTGCAACTGAATTTAACCGACCCCCCATTTCCAACAGAAGAATATTTCAGGCAGCAAGAGATTCTATCTCGTAAACTCAGCCTAGCAAATACTTATCGACGCATCTGGATGGAGAAATATCCAGTAAAATGAATTAGTCACAACATTCCGGCGCAGAGCCTCTGTAAGTAGTGTTGCTTTTAACAATTAACTTAGAAAGAAAACTATGAAGAAAAATATCGTTATTGTCACACTCAGTGTGCTGCTGGCTGTTTCATTTATATGGCAAATACAGCCTAAGGCTCCTGTTGTGGACCCACCGTCGTGCCTCGACTCGTCAATTTATGTTGATATGGAGAACCTCCCTATGCCGTGGAACATGAAGAGTAGCGAAAATCGATGGACAGGGAAAAGGCTTTTACTGAAGCTGAGAGAGCAAGTTGTCAAACACCCGGAGGACTTTGTATCGTTACAGAAGGCAATGAAAAGAAATAGTGACGCTGATCTGGACGAGGCTTCTTTAGAGTACATGATTCATTGTGACCTAGAGGATTTCTGGTATTGATACACAAAAACTCGAATCAAAGGAAACTCTATTATGAGAAAGAATATTATTATTGTATTTGGTGTAGCATTGACCCCTATTGTTGTAGGTATGCAGCCGATCAACCCAATACATGATCGGTACGTATATAAGGAGAACTTCTCCGAAGCATGGCAAGGGAGGAATTGCTTAAACCGTAAGTCAGCCGAGCTGATGGTAAAGAAGCTGAGAGAGCAAGCAGCCAAACACCCGGAGGACTTTGTATCGTTACAGGATGCAGAGTCCAAGAACGCTTACTCGGATGATGCTTATGTAACACTCATAATACATCACGGTCTGGAGAAATACTGGAACGAATAAGGAACAACACCCCGACACAGATCCTTCGTATCGGGGTGTTGCTTTCCTTTTAGCTGATTCTTAAAATACCGACATAAAATCTTCTTATTGTCAACAACTTACCAAGAAGACTACTGCAATTCATGGCTCCGGTTGCGACAACGCCATGTCTACTTTTCCGGGTTAACGGGATCTAAAGAATCCTTCTCTTTTGAAATAATACCTCCTCTACCGTCATATATACCAGACACAGGAGCTTACCTGCCTCTCATTTTCACAAAGCCGCCATGCTCCCTACCTCGGGCATGGCGGCTTTACTGTATCTACCCATCAACAAGAAAGAAACAACCATCATGGCTATCAAACTCATCGCCAACTACAGCAAACGTCTCGGACTACCGGGGTATTCCTCCCACCAATTCGAGGTATCCATCGAAACGGAAATCAGCAATACATCAGAATTGCCTCGCGAAGCGGAACGACTTTACGGCTCCCTTCAAGCAGCCGTCGATGCCCAGATTCAACAGGTCGGATTCGTCCCCAACGAACATTACGGCATACAACCTGCGCAAAAGCCGGTTCCCGGGGCTTTCGGTTCACAGACGACATCCACATCATCCGTGAGACAAACGCCTCCTGTAGGCGCTTCTGGTGACCCTATTGAACATACTCGCGCATGGAAATGCTCGGAGAAACAACAGGCGCTCATTCTGGAATTGTCCGGAAAAGTCGGACTTGATGACTCTGCCCTGAATGAACTGGCTACCCGGAGATTCAACAAACCCGTTGCTATGCTCAACCGCATGGAAGCCTCCGGGCTGATCGACGAACTGATGAATCGCTCCGGCTCATCACCCAAACGTTCGGCATCGGGCAGGAACAACTATACCCGCCGTCCCGCTGCGACCTATGCCGGCAACTCCAACCCGTACTGACCATGATCGCTCTTGCAACCCGGTCAATACGTTCATACTCCCTGCACCCAGCTATGGCATTGGAGAAGAAGTTTCCTTTGGAGGCTTCTTCTTCCTCTGCCATACGCCCGGACTACCTGTCTCCTTCGTCGGTCAAATCGTATCTGTCGTGTTCCCTGCGCTTCTTCTTTGAGAAGGTGGCGCAGATACGGAAACCGACCACGGTTGCCCTGCATGTCGGCAAGGCCATCCACGCAACACTCCAGTCCTTCAACCTCGCCCGATGGCGGGGAGAGGACAGCAGTGAGGCAACCATGGAAGAAGCCTTCTCCGCCCACTTTCTTGAGCTGGAGAAGACGGAAGGCCCTGTGGACTATGCAGACGAAGAAACGCGCCAGAAAGTGCGTTCCTGTGCATGGAACACCGTCAAGGCCTACATGGACTCTGACGAGGTTTCTTCGCAGATGCCTCTGGGGGTGGAAGTCGGTTTATCCGCTACCATCCCCGGGTTGCCGGTTCCTGTGCGAGGCGTCATCGACCTCGTCCAGCACGACCTGACGGCAGTGGACTACAAATCCGCTGCCGCCAAGCCGGATGCCAGTCATGCCGCCTTTGGCCATGAGCTCCAGTTAATCACCTATCAGATGATGATCGAAGAGGCGACGGGAGACACGCCTCCGTCACTGGATCTGATCTACCTGGTCAAGACGAAGACGCCTCAGGTGATCCGAGTCAAGATTCCACCCGCTGACGAACAGCGCAGTCAACGCATCGCTGACCTGTACAAAATCGCCTATGAAGGCATCACCACCGAACGTTTCCATCCCCAGCCCGGGATGCAATGCTCCTGGTGCCAGTACAGGAAGGAATGTTCCGAATGGTGCGAGAAATAACCTGCTGGAATGGATGCCGCGCTACTTCTGTTGGAAGTAATGTGGCATCCGTTTTTTAGATGTCACATCTTATATCCTCTGTCTCAAAGAAGTCTACACCCATTACGGGGACCGTTCGACAGATGAAGACGAGCGAAATCGACTTAAATCGGCAAAGAACGTTTGACGGCATGTTTTCGTTACGCTATGTTTTCGTAATGAAATTGACGATGGGGTGTTGTATTGGCAGCTCTCTCTTGAAGTCGTAGCAAACGTATAGTTCTCAGAAGGAATACAAGACATGGCGGAAATAAGTGATCGTTGGTTGTCGGTGGACGAAATATGCAAATACCTTGGGATCAGTAAGGATACTGTTTACAAGTGGATTGATAAGCACGGTATGCCAGCTCATCGAATGGGGCGTCTGTGGAAATTCAGAAAGGAACAGGTAGATGCATGGGTCAAGGCAGGCGGCGCGGCATCATCGGAAGATAATAATAAATAACGGAATTTGCATGAACTACAATATCCATAACACGATAACCAATTTCATCTGGAACATTGCAGATGACGTATTGCGAGATGTGTATGTGCGGGGAAAGTATCGGGATGTGATTTTGCCGATGACGGTTATTCGCCGTCTGGATGCTCTTCTTGAACCAACCAAGGAAGCTGTCCTCAAGATGAAGAAACAGCTCGATGCAGCCAGGATTGCCAATCAGGATGCTGCGCTTTGTCAGGCTTCCGGAGAGGCGTTCTTCAACAGCTCGCCATTTACACTGAAAGATCTGAAAAACAGAGCCAAAGTTCAGCAGTTGAAAGCGGACTTTGAAGCCTATCTTGACGGCTTTTCTCCGAATGTTCAGGAGATCCTGGAAAAGTTCAAATTCCGCAACCAGATTCCTACTCTTGTCGATGCGGATATTCTCGGCGCGCTGATTGAGAAATATCTGAATCCATCCATCAACCTGAGTCCGAAACCTGTTCTGGATGCTGACGGCAACAAAAAGCTTCCCGGGCTGGATAACCACAGCATGGGGACTGTTTTCGAAGAACTGATTCGACGTTTCAACGAAGAAAACAACGAGGAGGCCGGAGAACACTTTACCCCTCGTGATGTCGTCAAGCTGATGGCGGATCTTATTTTCCTGCCTATTGCCGATCGGATTGAGTCAGGGACCTATCTGGTCTATGACGGTGCCTGCGGAACTGGCGGTATGCTGACAGTTGCCGAAAAAAGATTGCAGAAGCTTGCGAAAGATGCTGGAAAGGAAGTCTCCATTCACCTTTATGGACAGGAAGTTCAGCCGGAAACCTATGCGATCGCCAAGGCAGATCTCCTGCTCAAAGGGGAAGGCGTTGAAGCGGAGAATATCAGATATGGCTCCACCCTTTCTGCTGACGGTTTTGTCTCGGAGCAGTTCGACTTCATGCTTTCCAATCCTCCTTACGGCAAGAGCTGGAAAACGGATATGGAACGCATGGGAGGCAAAAGTGATTTGAAAGACCCTCGCTTCGTCGTGGAGTATGGGGAGGAACCCGAATACAAAATGATTCCCCGCTCCAGTGATGGTCAGTTGCTGTTTCTGGTGAACAAGCTGATGAAGATGAAGGAAAGGAGCAAGCTTGGCAGCCGCATTGTACAAGTACACAACGGTTCGTCTCTTTTCACGGGCGATGCTGGGCAGGGGGAAAGCAATATACGCCGCTGGATTATTGAAAACGATTGGCTCGAAGCCATTATCGCCCTGCCTGAAAATATTTTTTACAATACGGGCATCTCCACTTACATCTGGGTATTGACCAATCGAAAGTCGGAGGAACGAAGGGGCAAAGTTCAACTCATCGATGCAAGTGGCTGGTATCAGCCGCTTCGTAAAAACATGGGAAAGAAAAACTGTGAATTGAGTGAGTCCCATATTCAGGATATCTGCAATCTGATCATTCACCCCATTGAGACGGAACAGTCAAAAATATTTCCCAACGCCGCATTCGGATATCAAAAAGTGGTAGTCGAGCGTCCCTTGCGTTTATCTGTTCTCCTGACGGAAAAAAATCTGCGCCATTTCAAACAACTTTGTACAGAGGCTAAAGAAATGGCTCTTTTCTCCGTTGTCGAGACAGTTGCCCATGAGCTGGGCGAGGGGCCGCATGTTAACTACAATAACTTTCTGGATGTCATGGAATTGAAGGCCTGGAACATGGGAGTGAAGCTCACGGCTAAAAGTAAAAACTTCCTGCGAGCCAATCTTGCCGTTTCTGATGAATCGGCCGATCCAGTCATCAAGAAAAGTTACAAGGCAGGGAAACGGAAACCCGACCCGCTTTATGGTATCTATGAAACGTCTGTTAAGGGTAAAAAGGTAGTTGTCGAATACGAACCTGACAGCAACCTTCGGGATTCTGAACAGGTGCCTCTTTTGGAAGGAGGAGGGATAGACTCCTTTATGAAACGGGAAGTGTTGTCTTATACCCCCGATGCCTGGGTAGATGGAAATAAGACGCAAATTGGATATGAAATCTCCTTTACCAGGCATTTCTACAAGCCTGTACCCATGCGAACGCTGGAGGAAATCAAGGCGGATATTTTTGCTCTTGAACAGGAAACGGAAGGTCTGTTGGAAGATATTGTCGGGGAGAAATAATCATGCAAGCTTACCCACGGTATAAAGATTCAGGCATCCCTTGGCTTGGGTGTATTCCTGAACATTGGGATATAAAACCTGGTTTTTCAGTCTTTAGAGAAAAACAAGTCAAAAACAAAGATGCGGTTGAGAACAGAGTTTTATCACTAAGTTACGGTAAGATTATAATCAAACCTGAAGAAAAACTTAGAGGTCTTGTTCCTGAATCTTTTGAAACGTATCAAATTGTTGATAGGGGGGATATAATTATTCGTTCAACAGATATGCAAAACGATCACACTAGTCTTCGGACTGGGATTGTTAATAATAAGGGGATAATTACATCTGCTTATATATGCTTGCATTCTATTGATATGAAATTTTGTAACTATAATCACTGGTTGCTACATGGACTTGATTTAATGAAAGTTTTTTATGGTCTTGGTTCTGGACTTAGACAAAATCTCTCTTGGATTGATTTTAAAAGACTTCCTTTACCTATTCCATCGCAAGATGAGCAGATACAAATTTCCCGTTATCTCGATTGGCAAACCTCAAAAATCAATAAATTCATCAAAACCAAGAAAAAGCTCCTTGAATTATTATGCGAAAGGAGATGTGTTATAACAGATAATGCTATAAGATTGCCTGAAACACAACATATACGGCTGGGAATTGTGACAAGGCAGATGGAGCGTTCTATAGGTAGACGAAATGATGAAGTATATACACCAATAGGTTTGTACAATAGAGGGAGGGGGATTTTTCATAAACAACCTACGAAAGGCTCCGAATTAGGGGGGTCTACCTTTTATGAAGTTAAGGAGAATGATTTGGTTTTTAGTGGTCAGTTTGCTTGGGAAGGTGCTGTTGCCATCGCTAGTATTAACGACGATGGATGTATAGCTTCTCATCGCTATCCGATTTTTAGAGGTAAAGAAGGAATTGTAGACTCAGCCTATCTTCTCGCTTTTTTCAGGACAGATTTAGGAGACATTATTTTAAATCATCATTCCAGAGGCGCCGCTGGCAGAAATAGGCCATTAAATCCAAGAACCCTCATAAAGGAAAAAATACCTATTCCTCCATTGCTCGTCCAGAAAGATATAGCAGACATAGTTAGGCAAGAAATAGCTTTAAGACAGGAAATAGCAAAAGAAGAAAAATTGATCCGCGAATACCGTGATCGACTTATTTCGGACGTAGTAACCGGCAAAGTTGATGTACGATCTGTAAAAATCCCGGATTTTGATTCCGTTGAAATGGAGCAGGAAGTTGAGGGTGATGAAGAAGCAGAAGACGAACTGATTACGGAAAGCATTGAAGAATGAAAACGACCGATACGAGCGAAGCTGGACTTGAAACGACCATAGTCAAGTCCTTGATTGAAGAAGCTGGTTATCAGGCAGGAAATTCTCAGGACTACGACCGAGCGCACGCGGTCGATCTTGCCAAATTGACGGCTTTTATTCAGAGTACTCAGCCGGCAGTTGCAGAGCGCCTCAGACTTGATGTGGAGTCGCCTCAAAGAGCACAGTTTCTTCATCGGTTACAGGGAGAAATCGCCCGGCGAGGTATCATTGATGTCTTGCGCAAGGGGGTGAAGCATGGCCCGGATTCCATCACTCTCTTTTATGGCAGCCCAACACCAAACAATGAGAAAGCCAGAGAGCTGTTTGAGCAAAACATCTTCAGCGTCACCCGGCAGTTGCGTTACAGCAGCAATGAAATTCAGCTGGCATTGGATATGGGCGTTTTTATCAACGGGTTGCCGATTGCTACGTTTGAGCTGAAAAACAAGCTTACCAAGCAGACTGTAGAAGACGCTGTTCAGCAGTACAAGAATGACCGTGATCCCAAGGAGCTTTTGTTTCAGTTTGGTCGCTGTGCTGTCCATTTCGCCGTTGACGATCATGGAGTGCGCATGTGTACGCACCTGAAAGGCAAGGAGTCATGGTTTCTGCCCTTCAACAAGGGTCAGAACGATGGCGCAGGCAATCCGCCGAACCCTGACGGGCTGGCAACAGACTATCTCTGGAAAGAAATTCTGACTAAAACGTGTCTGACGGATATTCTTGAGAACTACGCTCAGGTAGTGGAAGAAAAAGACGAGAAAACGGGCAAGAAAAAGAGCAAGCAAATATTCCCCCGTTACCACCAGCTAACGGTGGTGCGTCAACTCCTCGCCGACGTCCAACAGACAGGTGCCGGGAAAAGATACCTGATCCAACATTCAGCGGGGAGCGGTAAGTCCAATTCCATTGCATGGCTGGCACATCAACTTGTTGGTTTGGAACAGAAAGGGAAAGCAGTTTTCGATTCCATCATTGTCGTTACGGATCGCAGAATTCTGGACAAACAGATCCGGGACACGATTAAATCCTTTGCTCAGGTGGGCAATGTGGTTGGTCATGCGGAGCGTTCAGGTGATTTGCGTCGGTTCATTCACGAAGGGAAGAAAATCATCATTACAACCGTGCAGAAGTTCCCTGTCATTTTGGCGGATATGGGTGATGAACACAGGCAGAACAAGTTTGCCATCATCATCGACGAAGCGCACTCCAGCCAGGGAGGCCGAACAGCTGCCAAGATGAATATGGCGCTCTCCCCGGATATATCGGAATCCGACGAAGAAGAGAGCACGGAAGATAAAATCAATGCCTTGATGGAAAGCCACAAAATGCTGAGCAATGCCAGTTACTTTGCATTCACGGCTACTCCCAAAAACAAGACGCTGGAGATTTTCGGTAATCCTGATCCTCAGCCAGACGGGAAGATCAAGCATCATCCTTTCCATAGTTACACCATGAAGCAAGCCATCCAGGAAGGCTTTATTCTTGATGTGTTGAAGAACTATACGCCGGTAAAAAGCTTCTACCGACTGATGAAGACTGTAGAAGGAGATCCGCTTTTTGACGCCAAGAAGGCTCAGAAAAAGTTGCGTAAATATGTGGAATCCAATTCTCATGCCATTCGTGAAAAAGCCGAAATCATGGTGGATCATTTCCATTCACAGGTCATGGGCTATCGTAAGATTGGCGGACAGGCACGTGCCATGGTCATTACCAGTTCCATCATGCGGGCTATTGAGTATTTTCATGCCATCAATGAGTATCTGAAAGAAAGGAAACTGCCGTATAAAACCATCGTCGCATTTTCGGGCGAGCATGAGTACGGAGGTCAAAAGGTGACAGAGGCAACATTAAACGGTTTTCCGAGCAACAAGATCGAAGACCGGATTGCCGAAGATCCGTATCGTTTCCTGATTGTAGCTGACAAGTTCCTTACTGGGTATGATGAGCCGCTGATGCACACGATGTATGTGGACAAACCGCTTGCCGATATTAAAGCCGTACAGACTCTGTCACGGCTCAATCGGGCACATCCCAAGAAACACGATACATTCGTTCTGGATTTCTTTAATGAAATCGATGTGATCCGGACGGCTTTTTCTGCGTATTATCGTACGACCATACTCAGTGAAGAAACCGACCCCAATAAACTGCATGACCTCAAATCCGATTTGGACAGATATCAGGTTTACTCTCCTGAACAAATTGACAATCTGGTTGATCTGTATCTAAACGGCGCGGAACGGGAAACGCTGGATCCCATTCTTGATGCCTGCGTGGCTGTGTATAACAATGACCTTGATGAAGAGGGGCAAGTTGATTTCAAGGGCAAGGCCAAGGCCTTTGTTAGAACCTACGGCTTTCTTGCTTCCATTTTACCCTATACAAATGCCGAGTGGGAAAAACTCTCCATATTTCTGAATTTCCTCATTCTCAAATTGCCGGCACCCAAAGAAGAGGACCTGTCCAAGGGCATTCTTGAAACGATTGATATGGACAGTTATCGGGCAGAGATTCAGGCAAGTACGAATATCTCCCTTGATGATGAAGACGCGGAACTTGGGCCGGTTCCTGCAACAGGTGGAGGTGGAGCTCCTGAGCCGGAACTGGCGCCTCTAAGTAATATTATCAAAACCTTCAATGACCTCTTCGGGAACATCGACTGGAAAGACGCCGATAAAATCCGAAAAGTCATTGCCGAGGAAATACCAGGCAAGGTAGCCGCCGATTCTGCTTATCAAAATGCCATGCAAAATTCTGATAAACAGAATGCTCGTATCGAGCACGACAAAGCACTTGGTCGCGTCATGGTAGAATTACTTGCAGATCATACAGAACTCTTCAAACAATTCAGTGATAACCCCTCCTTCAGGAAATGGCTTGGTGATACCATTTTCGGTGCTACGTACCGTGCCAAGGCTGGAATTGGCACAGCGGTAAAATAGGGACGTTGCTCTATACTCCAAATTGGAGCCAGTTCAAATGAGCGGATTTTGAGGTTTTGGAAGAAATGACAGAACAGCCCGTTTCTTCCAAGTAGCGTATTGTGTTCTGTACGAGATTGCTTACATAGGAACAGCTTTTGAGCGCATCCTTCCTCGAGTCGGCTGGAAGGAAGTCTCAGAGCTGTGCTGAAGATAACTTAAAGGCCTTTTATTCGGCAATGATATAGGTTTCGTTGTAAATCTCCTGTAGATTTTTACCGTTGTAGAGCCAGTAGTTGGTTGGCTGGACATCGTAACTCAGTCCTAAGAGCTCCCGTGTCAGTGCAGTCAGCGAATATTCCTTTCCTTGATAAATAACTTTTCTTTCATTGGCCACTTCGGCATAAACCGGTTCATCTCCCTTTGCGAATACCAACTGCTCTCCGACAGGAATACCCATATCTTTGAAATTCAAAGCTGGGCGCATCTTGCGCTTTAATGATTCTCCTGCGGCTTTATCAACATCAGACAAGTCATTGTTAATCTCTTCAGATATTTCTGTTGTGATATCATGGCTCTTGTCGAGCAGTTTTAGGATGGCAATTGCCTGCTCTGGATTGATTTTAAAAAATTCGCGTTGCGCATGAATGCGATAGGGGTGGAATGCCAGATGCAGCGCTTTTTCTACTTCTTCGCAACGTAAGCCGACAACCTTGCATGCGTACCCGCATTCAAAGGGAACAGGGACGCTCGTATTAAACAACTCTTTCATTCGAGCATCCACATTGTCCCGGTTGGTCATACCGATTTTCACCAGATCTGGCATAGCCGGATTTGTTAACACATAGACAATTCCATAGTTTTGATGTTTTGATGCCATAGACTCAAGGGATAAAATCGATTGAAAACAAGAGACAACCTAATCCAGGTCATCAATGAGTACAATCATTTATTTCCGGCATTCACATCAGGATGTGAGTATCGATTCAGAAGCCTGCCG